>ERZ835762.254-NODE-254-length-69887-cov-16.783366_pt1 | contig 69887 bp, 73 predicted proteins | sample MGYA00519687_ERZ835762 | MGnify/ENA primary metagenome ERZ835762 (study PRJEB31850, sample SAMEA3708783) | human gut metagenome | biome: human gut; feature: human-associated habitat; material: faeces | place: China | collected 2014 ... | reverse complement strand
TAAAGAAAAGTTATATGAGGAACTTGTTTACAGGGCACAGGTCAGGAACTTTGACTATTTAGCACTTTGTTCTGCTGAGGGAAATTTTCAGACTCTTTATGGACAATCAGTACAGCCACTGAACCCAGAGCCCTTTGTAGAAGCATTAGCACGAGGAGAACAAAGAGTCGCTGTAGGCATTGATTCTGCCGGCAATGAAGTGGCATTGTTTGGCGTTGACGCTACGACTTACCCTATGCAGGATGGCAGTATGAGCACTGGACTGGTAGCAGCCGTCCCACTGGAGTACATCGTCGATTTCCTTTCTTTAGAGGATGAAGAGCAGCTGATGTATTACCATATTATCAGGTCGGACGGTAGTTTTGTAATACAGAACCCCCACACGGAGTTGGGGGATTTCTTTAAACAACTACAAAAGCAGCCTGATTCTACAGCAAATGAGTTATCTGAAGAAAGTTCAATTAAAGAATTTGGTGCTGCACTAAAAAAACGTGAAGAATATGTTACAACGGTTGACGTAAATGGTGAAGAGCATCAGATATACGGTATACCATTACCTTATTCTGAGTGGTATTTGGTATCGGTAATGCCTTATAGTATATTGGACGATACCATAAATAATCTGAGCAACCAGCGTATATTTATGACATTGTTATCTTGTGCTTCTATTTTGATCATTCTTACATTAATTTTTCTTCGGTATTTCTCCATAACCCGTTCTCAGCTGCTTGAGTTAAAGGATGCCCGCCAAAAAGCGGTTGAATCAAGTAAAGCAAAGAGCGAATTTTTAGCAAATATGAGCCATGATATTCGTACACCCATGAATGCAATTGTCGGCATGACCGCGATTGCCACAGCCCACATAGATGACCAGAAACAGGTACAGAATTGCCTTAGAAAAATTACATTATCAAGTAAACATCTATTAGGGCTGATCAACGATGTTTTGGATATGTCTAAAATTGAAAGTGGGAAATTAACTTTAACAACAGAACAAATTTCATTAAAGGAAGTTGTTGAAGGAATTGTTAATATTATGCAGCCACAGGTTAAGGCAAAAAGGCAAACCTTTGACATACATGTGGAAAATATCTTAACAGAAAATGTGTGGTGCGATGGTGTACGCTTGAATCAGGTTTTGCTAAATCTTTTATCGAATTCAACGAAGTATACACCGGAGGGGGGTTCGATACAACTATCCCTCTCTGAAGAAAAATCTCCGAAAGGAGAAAACTATATCCGAATCCATATCAAGGTCAAGGATAATGGAATTGGTATGTCGCCAGATTTTCTGAAAAGAATATATGAACCCTATAGCCGTGCTGATGGAGTCAGGGTTAGTAAAACGCAAGGCACTGGTTTGGGAATGGCGATTACAAAGTACATTGTGGAGGCAATGGAAGGATCCCTTAATATAACAAGTGAACTTGATAAAGGTACCGAGGTTTCTCTTACATTTGATTTTGAAAAAGCGGTTGCACTGGAAATGGATATGGTTCTTCCTTCCTGGAATATGTTGGTAGTTGATGATGATGAATTACTCTGCAGGACAGCGATAGACACGCTGAAAACCATCGGCATCAATGCCGACTGGGTATTGAGTGGAGAAAAGGCGATAGAACTGGTTACCCAACACCACCAAAAGAGAGATGATTATCAAATCATTCTATTGGATTGGAAACTACCTGGTATGAATGGGATTCAAGTTGCAAAAGAAATCCGGCGTAATTTGGGAGATGAAGTGCCGATTTTGCTGATTTCTGCATATGACTGGAGTGAATGTGAAGCGGAGGCTCGTGAAGCAGGTATTAGTGGTTTTATTTCCAAACCCCTTTTTAAATCCACTCTGTATCATGCTTTGCGTCAGTATATGGGCGCTGAAACAGAAAATGATCAGACATTGAACCACAATATCGATCTATCCGGACGTCGTATTCTGCTTGCTGAGGATAATGAACTAAACTGGGAAGTCGCTAAAGAATTACTTTCCGATTTAGGCGTGGAACTGGATTGGGCAGAAGATGGCCAGATCTGTCTGGACAAGTTCCAAAGATCACCAGAGGGATATTACGATGCCATTCTTATGGATATACGGATGCCGCATATGACAGGGTATGAGGCCACAAAAGCTATCCGTGGACTGAATCATCCTAATGCTCTATCCATTCCAATTATAGCTATGAGTGCAGATGCTTTTTCTGATGACATACAGCATTGCCTGGAGTGCGGTATGAATGCCCATATAGCAAAGCCAATCGATGATATAGAATTGACTCGCATATTAAAAAGATTCTTAATTTAAATCTATCCATAAAAGGGGCTGTAAAAAAGCCTCTGATTAAGAAACGCCAGAACCGGCATTTGCCGGAATATGAGGTTCACTTTGTTGCTGTCAATGACGGTGTAGATTCTCAAAAGGGCGAAAATGACCTGATCCCGTTCCGCAATCTGTTCAATGAATGGTATGCCCGTGACTGCTCAAAGAAGCAAAGGGCGGTCAAGCGAATGAAAGGTATGTCCGGGCAACGGATAAGCAGCAACCCTCCCTATGGCTATATTAAGGGCGAAGGTGGCCAGCTTGTTCCCGATCCGGAAGCAGCCTGGGTAGTCAGGCTGATGTTTGATCTGGCCGCACAGGGGCTGGGGCCGGTTCGGATAGCAAATATCCTGACCAAGAAAAAAATCCCCACACCTGGTACGCTGGCATTCCGCCGGACAGGGAAAAAGCGGAACTACCACCCGGAAGCACCTTATAACTGGTCTGACAGCACGATTGCCAACATTCTGGAATATAAGGAATATTTGGGCCACACGGTCAACTTTAAAACCTACTCCAAGTCTTATAAGTTCAAGAAGCGGCTGCCTACCCCGGAGGATCAGCAGATGATTTTTGAGAATACTCACCCGGCGCTGGTAGAGCAAGAGGTTTGGGAGCAGGTTCAGCGACTGCGGGAGGGGCGGCCACGTCCTACCAAGCAGGGGGAAATGGCATTGTTCTCTGGTTTGCTGTTCTGTGCAGACTGCGGTTCCCCACTCCGCGCTCACCGTGGACAGAATATCAGTAAAAATCAGGAGTGCTATTGCTGTGGGAAATACCGTGACCGGACAAATAGCTGTACCATGCACTACATCAGAGCAGTGGTTCTGGAAAATTTGGTATTGGAAAACCTAAAGCAGACAGTTACTTTTGCACTTGAAAACGAACAGGAATTTGTCCGGCGTTTAATGAATCGCTCCGCAAAGGAACAGCAGAAGCAGATACAGTCCATGAAAAAGGAACTGGCTGCAAAGGAGCGTCGGATTGGTGAGTTGGATAACTTCATCAAGCGGCTTTATGAGGACAATATAAGTGGAAAGCTGTCTGACGAACGGTTCAAAAAACTGTCAACAGACTATGAGAAAGAACAGCGTGATACATGTTCTGAAATCGCAGATATTCAGAAACAGGTCAATGAAGCTCAAAGCAAGATCATTAAAATAGACAGCTTCTTGAAGATGGCCAGGAAGTACACTTCTTTTGAAGAACTCTCCCGTGGTATGCTTCACGATCTGATAGAGAAAATTGTTATCCATGAGGGTGACAAGAGCAGCGGCCACCGCCAGCAGAAAGTTGACATCTACTATACCTTTATCGGGGAAGTTGGTGCAACACAGCTTGTGGCGCAACTCGAACTGAAAGGAAAAGCAGCGTAACATACCCTCGTACATTACGCTGCTTATCACAAAACTAAAAAAGTTTCCTTAACCGGCTCCCGCTTTTTCGACGCCGGGCTTTTTGTTTATCTATCAATCAGATATTCCCCTCATTGAATCATCTGTTTGCATTGCATGGTTTTCGCTGTATATTAAGACAGCTGCTCCAGAACCCACTGGACATCATCTGTGGTTTTTAAGGTTTCCAGTCTGTCCGGATCCTCCAGAAGAGTGCAGAGTCTGCTGAGAAGCTCCAGATGTTCATCTCCGATTCCTGCGATTCCGAATACCAGCTGAGCTTTTTCTATTCCGAAGTCAACTCCCTCAGGGTATTGAAGGAATACAATTCCGGTTTTTTTCACGGTTCCTTTTGCCTGTGTGGTTCCGTGAGGAATGGCAACACCCATGCCAATGTAGGTGGAAACCAGTTTTTCCCGTTCCTGCATGGCTGTTACATAGGTTCCGTCTACATAACCCAGTTCTTCCAGAAGATTTCCTGCGGCCTCAATTGCTTCTTCTTTTGTAACAGGAGTCAGTCCCAGATGAATTCCTTCCGCACAAATAACCTGGTTTTTTGATGAAAGCTCCGGGGAAGCTGAAGCGGCTTTTTCATCCGGAAGAGATGACGGGGCATTTCCGGCGGTAAGCTGCGTATAAAGTGTATCAAGAGCCGGATCTGCCAGGAAATTACCGATGGTAATCAGCCGGGCCTGGGGAGCAGATTTTTTTGCACGCTCTGCCAGGACAGCCTGTACAACTGCAATGTCACAGTCGGCAGGAATGTTATCTACAGAGGTATTGGTTACGGTGATATCCGGCCGGCTTGCTTTGATCCGGTTGCGGAATTTGGTGGCTCCCATAGCGGAGGAACCCATTCCGGCATCACAGGCAAAAATGATTTTTTTGATGTTATCTGCATTCTCAATGGTTTCGGAAGCTGCAGTCTGGCCTTTTGCCTCAGCCTTCATAGAGGCTACTTCGTTTTGCGCATCCTCAAGGCTTTTTCCGGAAGCCATTTTTACAATCGGAGAAGCGATGATGAAGGAGATTCCTGCAGAAAGGAGGACTCCAATAAAAATTTTCAGCATATCTGTCTCCGGAGACATCATCATATAGGCAATAAGAGAGCCGGGAGAAGCGGGTCCTACCAGTCCGCAGCCGGTTACGCTGTACCAGAAAATGGCAGCCATATTTCCTGCAATTGGTGCAAGAATTACCAGAGGATTCATGAGAATATACGGAAAATAGATTTCATGAATGCCGCCCAGCAGATGAATGATTACAGCGCCTGCGGTAGAATCTCTGGTTGCTTTGTCTTTGCAGAAAAACATATAGGCAAGAAGAATTCCAAGACCGGGACCGGGATTTGGCTCCAGCAGATACATGATGGATTTTCCTGCTTCAGCAGCCTGTGCAGTAGCTAAAGGAGTAAAAATACCATGATTGATTGCATTATTCAGGAATAAAACCTTTGCCGGTTCAATAAATACGGAAACCAGAGGAAGTAAACTGTTTTGAATCAGGATATTTACTCCGGAAGAAAGCAGGGTCAGAATAGCGGACATCACCGGACCGATGATAAAATAGCCCAGAATGGCAAGAAGCATTCCGATCAGACCTGCGGAAAAGTTATTTATCAGCATTTCAAAGCCTGCAGGAATATGCCCCTCTGCCGCTTTGTCAAATTTTTTGATGCAGAAGCCGGCCAGTGGTCCCATGATCATGGCAGCCATGAGCATGGTAATGCTGGTATTGCTTAAAATTGCACCTACCATGGCAATAGCGCCCACAACACGTCCCCGGTCACCGCCGATCATGCGTCCTCCGGTGGAAGCAATCAGGAGCGGAATCAGATAAGTCAGCATAGGGCCTACTAGGGCGCTTAAGCCTTTGTGGGGAAACCAGCCGGAGTCAATAAACAGCGCTGCAAAAAAACCAAAAGCAATCAGTGCACCGATATTCGGCATGACCATGGCAGACAAAAATTTACCCATACGTTGTATAGTGTTTTTCACGATAGTCCCTCCTCAGTGTTGGTTCAGCAATGGGGAACGGATGATCGATGATTGAGCACAGGAATACTAAATAACGCGTACCCCAAAACGTCTGCATTCCGCGAGAAATTCTTCGGGAAGTTCTCCGTCAGAAACCACAATGTCAATCTCAGAAAGAGTACAGATATTGAAGCTGCATTTCACTCCGACTTTGGAAGAATCCATCAGTGCAATTACCTGTTCTGACTGACGGATTGCAGTCTGCTTTAAAATGGCTTCATCACTGATTCCGCAGCTGAAGCCGGCAGAAGGATGAAAGCCGGTAATTCCCAGAAAAGCCTGATCGAAATTCACCCGTTCCAGTTCCTTGATGGCAGAAAAACCAAAAACACTTTGGCTGTAGCGGTTAAGCTTTCCGCCGGGAAGCATAACGGTGGGATTGGAAAGGCTGGAAAGTTCTGTTGCGCAGGTAAGTCCGGTTGTGTAAATCAGATTGGACTGATCCGGAAAACGGCTGGCAAACATGGTTGTTGTACTTCCGGAGTCCAGGAAAACGGTAGTGTCCCGGCGCAGAAGAGAGAGTGCCTTTTCAGCAATTTCCTGTTTCTGGGGAATGTTGCGGACAGATTTCCGGTTAAGAAAATCATCTGTGCCAATAAGAATCTGTACAGATTTGGCTCCGCCGTGAACGCGGACAATTCTGTTGGCTTCATCCAAAAGCTTTAAATCTGTGCGGAGTGTCATTTCTGAAACATGTGGGAATGATTTTTTCAGCTGTGAAAAGCTGACAGTGCCTTTTTCATTAATCAGTTCTACAATCGCATTTCTGCGAGTTTCCATTGCGTCCATATGTACCTCCTGTCTGCGGTGAGAATCCCGCAGACAGGATATCTCATCACAAATTAATTTTCAATAAAGTGAGCCAGCAAGTACTCCTCTGCCTCCGGACACCACAGTCCGTTGTGGGCATCTACGATATCGGCAAGAGCAGTCAAGCGGGAATCATGTTCAGCTTCTCCTCTGGCGCGAAGATCTGTAAGAGCAGTTAAAGGCATAGTTAAATGGGTATAGATTAGTTTTTTTCCTCCGGGGATCTTGGGCAGATTTAAGGTCGTGTCAGCCACAGAATCCAGACCTCCGATATGGGTGACCATAACAGCCGGGTCGATTCTTCCGGCAGCAGTCAGCACCAGAGATTCGATCATGTCGTCTGTGTTTCCGCCGGTAGTTCCCATAACATGGGTGGAGTTATAGTGTACATCATAGAAGTTCATGGTTGCGCTGAATTTGTTGTCGGTAGGTCCTGCAAAGAAATTCAGGCAGCCGTCACGTCCGAGAATGTCGCTGGATTGAGTGACAACAGAAGCAACCGGAGCATAGCAGAGAACATCATCATAACCGGTTCCGCCGGAAATCCGCATCAGTTCAGCAACGGGATCTTCAAAATTTCCGGTGTTGACAAAGTGCAGCTCGATACCATCTTTTGCAGCCTCAGCAGGCGGGAAAAGAGAAGCGGCCCGATCAAGTCTTTCCTGATTTAAATCAGTGACAACAATCATAGAGGGGCGGATATCCCGATGGAGGGCATAGGTCAGTGCGCCCAGACCCATGGGGCCGGCTCCTGCCATAATAGCCAGCTTACCGTCTTTCTTAATACCCATCTGGTGAGTGTAAACACCCATCTGAGTGTGATAAGCTGCATTAAAAGCGCCGATACTGCAGGACATGGGTTCTGCAAGTGAGGCTTCATAGTAGGCACGTCCCTTGTATTCCAGAAGGCAGCCCAGTTCCATTACTTCTGCCGGAATGATGCAGTAGGTTGCATCCCCGCCGAAAAATTCATAAGAATAACCAGGACTCCACATGGTACCCTTGTAATTCAGAGCAGGCTGCAGTGTGAATTTCATTCCAGGCTGAAAAGTATCCTGGTGATTTTTTCCTACTTTTACGATGTCACCGGCAAATTCGTGTCCCATAACAGCCGGATGCTCAGCAACATCATCATGGACACGTTTATGTTTTTCACCCAGAATCGCACACTTATAAGTGGACATGCAGATACTGTCAGAGACTACCTTGACAAGAATTTCATCATCGGTAATTTCCGGAAGTTCAAACTCCTCCAGTCTTAAATCATTTGCTCCGTGAAGTCTTACGCCTTTTGCTTTCATAGTAAAGCTCCTTTCCTAATCATAATTGAAAATATATAAATTTGCAATAATATAAACACTTTTGAAATAACAGATAACAGGTCAGATTGTTAAAACTACAGTTTGTGGAAAATAACCTGAGGAATCAGGGACTGAATCAAAGAATATTCAGCAGCCTGAGTACCGCTGCTCATGACATTGGCAGCTCCTGTAGCGGTAGAAAGCCGGACGGTTTCTTCCAGGCTCAGCCCTCTTTCTTCTGCAAAGGCAAGAGCAGCGACCACACTGTCGCCTGCGCCAACTGTGCTTCCAACAGGAACCTTCAGACCTTCCGCATAGAGTGTCTGGTCTTTTGTCACATAGAGAGCGCCTGCGCTTCCCATGGAAACGACAGTTTTTTCGATGGAATACTGTTTCATCAGAGTTTGTGCTGCATCACACAGTTCCTGAGGGCTGTCGAGGGTTTTTCCGAAAAGTCTGGAAATTTCATGATTGTTAGGCTTAATCATATATGGAGAAGCCTCCAGACCTGATGCAAGAAGATCGCCGTCTGCATCAAGTATGACTTTGGCCCCTGCTTTCCGGCAGGCATTTCCCCAGACTTTGTAGGTATCTTTGGGAGCACCTTTGGGGAGGCTTCCGGAAAGAATTACGATATCCTCTGCAGTAAGCTTTTTGCAGAGCTTCTGGAGCAGTTCTTCAAGAAGCTCTTCGGATACAGTCAGCCCCGGTTCGTTGACATCCGTGTTAGTATGGAGCACCGGATCAACAATTTTTAAATTGGTTCTTGTTTCCCCATCTGAAAAAAGAAAATCAGATTTAATGTCCATGGCATGGAGTGCAGTCTGGATTTTTTCTCCTGTGCTTCCTCCAAGAATTCCTGTGGCAATGCTGTTTCCTCCCAGCTTTTGAATGACCTTGGAAACATTGATTCCTTTTCCACCGGGATCGGTTCGCATGGAAGAAATACGGTTCACGCGGTCAATGGTCATTTCAGAAATCTGGACTGTTTTATCCAGAGCCGGGTTTAATGTTACAGTGTAAATCATGGCTGATGTCCTCCTGAAAATAATTAAAACTTTTGAAATAACAAATATATACTTTCGAAACAACAACTATAACTATAAGATACCATAAAAGACAAAAATGTCAACTGTTATTTTGAAAAATATTTGGGTAAATTCACGATAAAATTTATTGAAACAAAAGGAAAGCGTCTGCAGGTGAGTTTCCTCTGATTTCTATTGACAGTAAAAACAGGGCTGTTATACTATATCTGGTAGGAGGCCTCACTAGAAATAGTGTTTGCCTTCCGAAACTAAGATTTTTTATGATTTTTAATGGATGAAATTCAGAGGAATGAGTATGGATAGAGAAAAAAGTACAGCCAGGAAAATTTCTGCGGAAAGAAGCTGGCCGACATTGTCTTCGACAGAACAGCCGTCCCGGACGTCCGGGGATAAGGCAGGGCAGAAAAAAGCTCAGTCTTCCGGCAGAAGCAGTTCCCGGAAGACAGCAGAAGAAGGAAGCGGAACCGGCCAGAGAAAAACAGCGGTCGGGAAAACGGGAACGAGTCAGAGAAAGCCAGAAGGCGGGAAAACGGGAACCGGCCAGAAAAGGGCTGCAGGAGAAAAAAGCGGGAACAGACAGGTAAAAAAGGCGCAGAGCCAGCCGGAGGTTATGACCATTCGCTCAGGAATGAGAAGAACTGCATATACAAATTCGGGACAGGAAAGCCGGAATCAGGGAAATGGCAGCGTATCAGGAGGTCAGCACCGCGTCCAGAGTCCCGGTGCTGCCGCAGGAGGCCAGCGCCGCACACAGACACGCAGCGCCGCTGCAGGAAGCCGGAGCCATACTTCGGGCCGCCGTCCGGGAGAGGATGAACTGCGCCGGATGCAGAGCCGTCAGACGCAGAACAGGAAAAACAGTCAGGCAAGACGCCGCCGCAGTGCCCGCAGAAGCCGCCATCTGCTTTATGCAGGAATGGCAGCTGTCTTTGCGCTGGTTCTGTTTCTGGCTGCAGGCCGGATAGGAAAAGGAAATCCGGCTGAGGCATCAGATCAGTCCGGTATGATTTTGGCAGAAAATAAAAAAGCAGACGCCGGGGCAGCTGTGGAGGCAGCAAATATACCGGAGGGTGAAACATCAGGCGGAGGAGCAGAGACATCAGGCGTTTCTGCAAAGAGCTGGGCGAATCATCTTCCGGATATTGGAGCGATATACGGAATTTATGTGAATCAGGTAGGATGGAGTCATTTTTTTGCAGATAATTCCTACTGCATGCCTCCGGTCAATCAGTTTATTACAGCCTTTCGGGCCACGGTGCATAACCAGCCGGAGGATATGACAGGTACCATTGCCTATCGTGTCAATTTAAGCGGAAGCGGCTGGCTGGACTGGACAGAGGATGCCGGGGAAGGCGGTTCTTCTGAAGGAGAGATGCCCCTGGAGGCGGTCAGCATGAAGCTGACAGGAGAGCTGGGGGAAAATTATGATATCCTTTACAGCGTTCTTCAGAATCAGCAGTGGACAGACTGGATGAAGAATGGAGAGGAGGCCGGAGTCAGCGGCGCAGGACTGCGGCTTGACGGAATCCGGGTTTCTATTGTAAAGAAAAACGAGGGTGGAAATACTTATGCAGGAAATATCGATCCCACAAAGCCGATGCTTGCCCTGACCTATGATGACGGACCATCCGCGCACGCAACCCCGAGAATTCTGGAAACTCTGGAGAAGTACAACAGCAGAGCCACTTTCTTTATGGTTGGAAAACAGGCGGAAAAACGGATGGACGTAGTGAAACGGATGGAGGAGATTGGCTGTGAGGTTGCAAACCATACCTATGATCATACACTTATGACGAAGGTTCCTCCGGAGGAGCTGGCCAGCCAGCTGGCGCGGACCAATCAGGTGGTATCAGATGCCTGCGGAATTTCCCCGGTGCTGATGCGGCCCTGCGGAGGCGCAAGGAGCGAGGCGGGAATGAATATCGTAGGAGCGATCTCCATGCCTGCAGTGCTCTGGTCCATTGATACCCTGGACTGGAAAACAAGAGATGCGCAGACAACCATTCAGACCGTGCTGGAACAGGCGAAGGACGGAGACATTATTCTGATGCATGATCTTTATGATGCCACAGCCGATGCCAGCGAGGTTCTGATTCCGGAACTGGTCAACAGGGGCTTCCAGCTGGTAACAGTCAGTGAGCTGGCCTCTTACCGGGGCGGTATGGTTCCCGGCCACACCTACAGCCGGTTCCGTCCCCAGTGAAAACAGGGAACTTTAGCTTGCATACAATGACAAGATATGATATAATTTCGTTGAATTCTAAGCATAGCATAGGAGGCGAAACGTATGAAGCACGTAAAGACTTTAAATAACAAGACTCTGAAAGAGTCCATGAAGAAGGGCGGCTGCGGTGAGTGCCAGACTTCCTGTCAGTCTGCATGCAAGACTTCCTGCACCGTTGGCAACCAGAGCTGCGAGAATCCGAACAGATAATAAGCTCGGACAGCGCTTCAAGCTAAGATAAGGAAGCCAAGAGATCCCCTATGGTCCCGGATCGTAGGGGATCTTTTTCGTCATTCTGTAAGAGAACAGCTGAAAGAAAGATAAGGAGAAATATAGTGATTCATCAGTACAAAAATAACGGATACAACATTGTTATGGATATTTCCAGCGGCTCTGTCCATGTAGTGGACGATGTAGTTTATGATGCAGTGGAGCTGTTAGAGCCGGTGATGGGCGAGCTGCGCAAGCCCATGGCTATTCCGGCTGATGCCAGAGCGCGGGCTTTAGCGCTTCTGTCCCAGTCCTACAACCGCTCTGATGCAGAGGAGGCTCTGGATGAGGTTCAGGATCTGATTGATGCAGAGGAACTGTATACCGCAGACGTTTACCAGGAGTATGTAACAGACTTTAAGCAGCGCAAAACTGTTGTAAAGGCACTGTGCCTGCATATTGCCCATGACTGTAACCTGGGCTGCAAATACTGCTTTGCAGAAGAGGGAGAGTATCATGGCAGACGGGCTCTTATGAGCTTTGAGGTAGGAAAAAAGGCTCTGGATTTCCTGATTGCCAATTCCGGCAGCAGAAGAAATCTGGAAGTAGACTTTTTCGGCGGCGAGCCGCTGATGAACTGGGAAGTGGTAAAGCAGCTGGTTGAGTACGGCCGGTCCCAGGAAGAAGCTCATGGAAAGCACTTCCGTTTTACCATTACCACCAACGGAGTCCTGCTGAATGATGAAATTATGGATTTCTGCAATAAGGAAATGAGCAATGTAGTTATGAGTCTGGACGGCCGCAAGGAAGTCAACGACTTGATGCGTCCTACCAGAAACGGTCATGGCAGCAGCTATGATATCATTGTTCCCAAGTTCCAGAAGTTTGCAGAAAGCCGTGCCGGAAAGGATTATTATGTTCGGGGAACCTTTACCCGCAACAATCTGGACTTTTCCGAGGATGTAAAGCATTTTGCGGATCTGGGCTTTGAGCAGATGTCCATTGAACCGGTTGTGGCTTCTCCGGAGGAACCCTATGCAATCCGCGAAGAGGATCTGCCGAAGATTCTGGAAGAGTACGACAAGCTGGCTGTAGAATATATCAAGCGCAAAAAAGAGGGAAGAGGCTTTAATTTCTTCCACTTTATGATTGATCTGAATCAGGGTCCCTGTGTAGCCAAGCGTCTGTCCGGCTGCGGTTCAGGAACAGAGTACCTGGCAGTTACGCCCTGGGGTGATCTCTATCCCTGCCATCAGTTTGTAGGACAGGAAGAGTTCCTGATGGGAAATGTTGATACGGGAGTTACCCGGACCGATATCCGGGATGAATTTAAACTCTGCAATGTGTACGCAAAGGAAAAATGCCGGAAGTGCTTCGCCAGATTTTACTGCAGCGGCGGATGCGCGGCCAATTCCTACAATTTCCACGGATGCATTACCGATGCCTATGATATCGGCTGTGAAATGCAGAAAAAGAGAATTGAGTGTGCCATTATGATTAAGGCTGCTCTGGCTGAAGAGGAATAACTGCCGGGAGCCCCGGACAGCGGGAGCGCTTTGGCGTCTGCTGCTTTTGGATTTGAGAAGGTGTTTGGGGGCAAGGACAGTAAAGTACAGCCGTACAGCTTGTATGAGAGGAGAAATGTGATGAAAAGCAGTAAAGGAAAGGGGCTTATCGGTCTGCTGATTCTGCTGATCGCAGTGGGGCTTTTTGGTTTTCTGGGTTATGACACCATGGATGACATTAAGCTGGGACTGGATCTGGCAGGCGGTGTCAGCATTACTTACCAGGCGGTAAAGGAAGATCCCAGCCAGGAAGAGATGGCAGATACGATTTACAAGCTCCAGCAGAGAGTACAGAATTACAGTACTGAGGCGGAGGTTTACCAGGAGGGAAGCAACCGGATTAATATTGATATTCCGGGCGTATCTGATGCCAATGCCATTCTGGAGGAGCTGGGCAAGCCCGGATCTCTGATTTTTGCCGACGAAAACGGCCAGGTGCTTCTGACCGGTGATCAGGTGGCTTCTGCCAAGGCGGGAGTGATCGATCAGGGCGGCGGCGCCAAGGGCTACATTGTCAGCCTGACCTTCACCGAGGAAGGAAGCCAGGCCTTTGCAGATGCAACGGCAGCCAATGTAGGAAAACGGATTGCCATTATTTATGATGGACAGATTTACTCCAATCCGGTTGTTCGGGAAGCAATTTCCGGAGGTCAGTGTCAGATCGACGGTATGGCGGACTATGAGGAAGCCAATGATCTGGCTGCAACCATCCGCATTGGTTCCCTGTCTCTGGAGCTGGAAGAGCTGCGTTCCAATGTAGTAGGCGCAAAGCTGGGACAGGAGGCGATTTCCACCAGCTTAAAGGCAGGTGCTGTAGGCTTTGCCATTGTAGTTGTATTTTTGATGGCAGCATATCTGATTCCCGGTGTGGCAGCTTCCATTGCTCTGGCTCTGTATGTGGGCCTGATTGTGATTCTGCTGTCTGCCTTTGAGGTAACTCTGACCCTTCCGGGTATTGCGGGAATTATCCTTTCCGTAGGTATGGCAGTGGATGCGAACGTTATTATCTTTACCCGTATCAAGGAAGAGCTGGGTGTGGGAAAAACCGTTCATTCTGCGATTAAGACAGGATTTAACAAGGCTCTTTCTGCAATCGTAGACGGAAACATTACGACTCTGATTGCAGCAGCTGTTCTGTATTTCCGCGGTTCCGGTACGGTTAAGGGATTTGCTACAACTCTTGCAATCGGTATTGTGCTGTCCATGTTTACCGCTCTGTTTGTAACAAGAGGAGCGCTGATGGCCCTTTATCATCTGGGATTTGATCAGGCTAAATTCTACGGAATCAAGAAGGAAGGACGTATTCTGAATTTCCTTGGAAAGAAGAAGCTCTGCTTCCTGATTTCTATTGTTATGGTAGTGGCCGGATGGGCTGCTATGGGAATGAACAATGCCCAGACCGGAAAGGCACTGAATTACGGAATGGACTTTACCGGCGGAACCTCCACCAATGTTACCTTTAATGAGGATTTAAGCCTGGAGGATATTTCTTCCAAGGTAGTTCCGGTTGTTTCTCAGATTACCGGAGATGCAGATGTGCAGACCCAGAAGGTGGCAGGCACGAATGAGGTAATTATCAAGACCAAGACACTGAATGTGGATCAGAGACAGGCTCTGGAAGACGCTATGGTAGAAAACTTTGGCGTTGAAGCAGAAAAAATTACGGCAGAGAGCATTTCCGGCGCGGTCAGCGCAGAGATGAAGCAGGATGCCCTGTGGGCTGTAGTTGTGGCTACGATCCTGATGCTTCTTTACATCTGGTTCCGGTTTAAGAATATCAAGTTTGCAGCCAGCGCAATTCTGGCCCTGGTACATGACGTACTGGTTGTACTGACCTTCTACGCAGTGGCCAAGTGGTCCGTGGGCTCTACCTTTATCGCCTGCATGCTGACGATTGTGGGATATTCCATTAATGCGACCATTGTTATCTTTGACCGTATTCGTGAGAATCTGGCAGCAGGAAGAAATAAGGAAACTCTGGAAGATCTGGTAAATAAGAGTATTACCCAGACGGTTACCAGAAGTATCAATACCTCACTGACAACCTTCATTATGGTATTTGTTCTCTACCTGATGGGCGTGTCCGCTATCCGGGAATTTGCGCTTCCTCTGATGGTCGGCATTGTATGCGGAACCTACTCTTCTGTATGCGTAACCGGAGCTCTGTGGTATGTGATGACAACCTGGAAGAAAAAGGCGGCAAAAGCAGGCAAGTAACTCTGATGTTTAAAACAGAAATGGGAATCGTATGAAATATCAACTGATTACAACAGATGGCCGGGCAAAAAGAGCTCAGGTCGAGACGGTTCACGGAACCATTCAGACACCGGTATTTATGAACGTGGGAACAGTAGGCGTAATCAAAGGCGCAGTTTCTACGGATGATCTTCGCCAGATCGGCACGCAGGTGGAGCTGTCTAACACCTACCACCTGCATGTGAGAACCGGTGACAAGCTGATTAAGGAGTTTGGCGGACTTCACAAATTTATGAACTGGGACAGACCCATTCTTACGGATTCCGGCGGATTCCAGGTATTTTCCCTGGCAGGTCTGCGCAAAATCAAAGAAGAGGGTGTTTATTTCCAGTCTCACATTGACGGCCACAAGATTTTTATGGGGCCGGAGGAAAGCATGCAGATTCAGTCCAATCTGGGCTCTACCATCGCCATGGCCTTTGATGAGTGCCCGCCCAGCCGCGCGGATCTATCTTATATCCAGAATTCCGTGGATCGTACAACGAGATGGCTGGAACGGTGCAAAAAGGAGATGGCACGGCTGAACAGTCTGCCGGATACCATTAACAAAGAGCAGCTTTTGTTTGGTATTAACCAGGGCGGCGTGGTGGATGAGATTCGCATTAATCATGCGAAAACCATAGCAGCCATGGATTTGGACGGCTATGCCGTAGGCGGTCTGGCAGTGGGAGAAACGCATGAAGAGATGTATCACATTCTTGATGTGACCGTTCCCCACCTTCCCCAGAATAAGCCCACCTATCTGATGGGCGTGGGAACACCGGCCAACATTCTGGAGGCGGTAGACCGGGGCGTAGATTTCTTTGACTGTGTGTATCCGTCACGAAACGGACGTCACAGCCATGTGTATACGAATTATGGAAAATTAAATCTTCTGAATCAGAAATATGAGCTGGACCACAGACCGATTGAAGAGGGCTGCCAGTGTCCGGCCTGCCGCTCTTATTCCAGAGCTTATATCCGGCACCTGTTTAAGGCAAAAGAAATGCTGGGAATGAGATTATGTGTCTTGCATAATTTGTATTTTTATAATACAATGATGAAAGAGATTCGCGACGCAATCGAGGAGCACCGGTATGCTGATTATAAAGCAGAAAAACTGGAGCGTATGGCCCGTGGAGAGCAGGACTGACGTATCCGGTACCGGATTCCGATGAATCAAAAAAGAATATGAGGCTGCCTGAAGCGAGGCGGCAGCAGCCCTGAGGAGGAAGCACTTATGTTAACAGCAACTGGAGGAATGTCACCTATGTTTTTAATCGGCTACATTATCTTTTTCTGCGCACTGATGTATTTTATGGCAATTCGCCCGCAGCAGAAAGAAAAGAAAAAACAGCAGGCACTGCTGGCCAGCGTAGCAATCGGCGACAGTGTACTGACAACAGCAGGATTTTACGGTGTAATTATCGACATGACTGATGATACTGTGATTGTAGAGTTCGGAAGCAACAAGAACTGCCGGATTCCCATGCAGAAAACTTCAATCGTTCAGGTAGAGAAACCGGAAGTGTAAGAGAAGAGTCGTTGAAGTGCTCAAAAATACCGCTCTGTGATGCATAAGCATCATGGAGCGGTATTTTGATTTCTCGAGAAATTTTGTGAGATGGATGAAACGGCTACTTCTCCCACCGCCCGGATGCGCCGCAGGGCAGCGCAAGTCCGGATTCCTTAACGGGAAGTCCGATTTCCTGAGCGTCCACATGACCTCCAAACTTCGGAACGATTTCCGTAGACATCATATAGGTAAGAACAGCCGGAGCCAGTCCTGTTGTATAGGAGTTAATCAGGAAAAAGAGAGGATCGTCTGAGAGGAGCTGAACGCACAGCTTAACCAGAGGATGAATGGCATCTTCGATTTTCCAGATTTCTCCCTTGGGTCCCCGTCCGTAGGAAGGAGGATCCATGATAATGCCGTCGTAGTGGTTTCCGCGGCGGATTTCTCTTTCAACAAATTTTACGCAGTCATCAACCAGCCAGCGGATAGGTGCATCGGCCAGACCGGAGGATACTGCGTTTTCCTTGGCCCATCCGACCATGCCCTTGGAGGCGTCTACATGGGTGACAGAGGCGCCTGCAGCAGCTGCGGCCAGAGTAGCGCCGCCGGTATAGGCAAACAGGTTCAGAACCTTTACAGGGCGTCCTGCCTGTCTGATTTTATTGCCGAACCAGTCCCAGTTGACAGCCTGCTCCGGAAACAGTCCGGTGTGCTTAAAACTGAAGGGCTTCAGGTTGAAGGTAAGGTTTTTATAAGAAATGGACCACTGCTGAGGCAGATCAAAAAACTCCCATTCGCCGCCCCCTTTTGCGCTTCTGTGATAATGTCCGTTTTTGTGACACCATCCCACATGAGTTTTTGGGGTATCCCAGATAACCTGGGGATCCGGGCGGACCAGGAGATATTCTCCCCATCGTTCCAGCTTTTCGCCTTTGGAACAGTCAATGACCTGATAATCTTTCCAGCCGTCTGCTAACCACATAATTTATTCCAGCCTTTCCGGGAGACAAAATACATCTCCCTCTGTTTTTCATAGGTTTTGTATGCTTGATATTGCTTATGTCATAGGAAAGTGCGTCCTATAACAGAAAACGCTCCGCGAGGATCGCCATGCTGCGGAAGAGAATTTTGTCGCAGAAGCGATCCGCCGCAGGCGGAGAAGCTCGCTTGCGAGCTTTTTTTATTGTGCAGGTAAAAATACCTGCGTTCTGCTTTCCATTATACAGAGAACAGGGGCTTTCCGTCAAGAAGTTCCCGGTGGATGTGCAGGACATAAAACTTTCAAAAGTAAATTCCATCGTCCGCATGCCCTATCCAGAGGTCTCTTTTCCATGTCATAAACTCAGATATTTTATGAGAAGTCAGCTTAATTATACTAGTTATCTAAAGATTTTGCTCATTATAATTCAATAAAATCAAGGAATTTTATTGTCCGGTGGAATTTACCACTGCACTGGAATTTAAAATTTCAAGTTAGCGATGTGCAGGACAGGAAGATGAACAGTATTCTTGCGATTATCCTCAATAAAATCTATTTAATTCATTTATTGTATAAAACCCCCCTTTCTTCTCAATGAAAAAAATAATAAAAAAGTATTGAAAAATCCTGTCTAATTTGGATGCCTAGCTTGTTGGAACAATTGAAGTAATGATACAATTACTTGAAATAGAGTAAAATGAGGAGAAAATATGAGTGATTTTTCGGAAGCAATCAAAACGGAGATAAAAAAGTCAAAACAGACGTTGTTATATCTTTCTGATATAAGCGGTTTATCATTAGATCATATTTCAAAAATGAGACAGGGAAAACGTTTGCCACAGGATGAAGAAAAAATAAAAAAGCTGATTAGTGCGCTTCAGTGTTCTGAAAAAACAGCGCTTTCATTAATATCTATGTATAAAATAGAACGAATGGGCCACGAAGAATGGAATTGTATGCAGGAAATAAAGAAAATGCTGGAGTACCACAGCACTTTTCTGGAAGGTTCCTGGATGAATCAGTGCGGATTAAGCAGTGAGAGCAGAGAAATAAAGGTACTGCAAACAAAGACAGAAGTAATGGAGTTTATTCAATATGTTTTATCATGCATAGGTGATACAGAAGAGGAAAAAATTCGTATTATAACAGAAGAAATTCCGGAAATGCTAGTAGAAATATTAACGCAGCATTTAAATCGTTGCCATTTTACCTGTGAGCATTTGTTTTCTTTAAAAAAGAACAGAGATCCCGGAGGATCTCTTTGCAATATACGGTTTATTAATCAAATTATGCCTTTGATTCAATCAGAAGGCAAATATATCCCATACTATGATTATGAAGATACAGGTGAAGAAATGCTTCCAAACTGGATTATGGGAAAGGAATGGGCTATTGGATTAAGAGGCAATATGGGAGGCGGAATTGTACTCTGGGATAAGGAACAGATAGAATATATGGAGTGTCTTTTTGAAAGGAAAAGGAGAAATAAACGTCAGCTTTTAAGATGCTTTGACGATTTGACTCAGTGGATAGAGGAGGTGAATGAACGGAAAGGACGATATTTAAAGGAAAATGAAGGAAACTCCTTTCGCAGCTTTGATGCAAAAAATTATTATCTGGAGACGACTCCCTGCCTCTGGTTTTTGATTCCAACGGAACTTCTGGAGAAACATATTTTATTGGAAAAAGAAGAGAAGAATCAGCTTATGGAGTTAGTTCGCCATAGGATAACCCAGTTATATCAGGAAAATAGAGTTTTATTTTTTACAATTGAAGGAATAGAACGGATTGCCGATGAAGGAAGGTTTTCAGGAATTCCGGAGGATATTTACTCTCCTCTTACAATGCCGGAAAGAAAGATAGTTTTGGAAAAATATCTGCAGTGGATGGCGGAAAAGGAATCTCAGTATTTTATTATTGATACGAGTCAGCTGGATTTAGCACCTCAGACCTCTGTATATTCTACCGTTTCTCTGGCAGATAATGAGGTGAGCTTTTGCATGGCGGTTGGAAAAAATACATATTGTTCTATACGGGAAGCGGGGGTAGCAGAAAAAATCAATCAGTTCTGCCATATGATGGAAGATGGAGAATTTGTTTATTCCAGGGAAAAGGGAATAGATTTGATTCGTAAAATTATAAATAACTGCGAAGAGTCTGTCTAATATTCAGGCCCTTATAGTTTCATGCTTGGATAAATGGTAAAATAACACAGAAAATTGAAAAATAGAAGTATTTTAATCTAAAAGGCTGCCAAAAGGGGGATAATATTTATGATTAAGCGTCAAATGATCTTGGCAGACAGCGACAGTGTATATTTAGAAAGGCTGGCAAACTATTTCATGGAAAAAGCGCCGCAGCTGGAATTGAATATTTTCACAGATAAACATCTGTTAAAAAAATATCTGGAAAATGCAAAGGATGATATTCTGGTTGCGGATGAAACCTTTATTGATCCGGATATGAGGATAAGCAGCAACATTTCGGTATGCCTGGCGCTGTCAGCGTCTATGAATCCTGTACCAGGTTTCACTTGTATTCGAAAATATCAGAAAACGGAAGCTCTGTTAAATGAAATCCTTCTTAGATATGCAGAGGAGACAGATTCTGCAGATATGATTCAGGGATCAAGTCATACAAAAACAGCTGTATTCTTCAGTCCGGCAGGAGGAACAGGAAAAACTGTGCTGGCATTGGGAATGGCAGCCGCAGCATCGGCAGCAGGGATGAAAACCCTGTATCTCAATCTGGAGGAGATTGATTCTGTAAGGAATGTTCTTGGTGAAACGCCGGGAAATTTATCAGATGTTTTTCTGGCATTAAAGACAAAGGGAATGAATGCAGGCATTAAACTGGCCTCCTGCGTAGGAAAAGAAACAGCCGGAGGGTTCTATTATCTTTCTGGGGTGGACAGCATTTCTGAGTATGGAGAGATAACAGGAAAGGATTTGTCTGGATTATTGGAAATCTTGCGTTCGCAGGCAGAGTATGACTTGGTGCTTGTGGATTTGTCATCAGGCTTTCATGAAAAAACAGTTAGAATCATGGAAGCTTCAGATGTGATTTTTGCACCAATCACGCCAGAAGAAACTGCAAAAGAAAAAATGAATCGGTTTCTTCAGGAAGCAGAGCTTCACGATCTTTATCAGGAAATTTTTCGAAAAATGTGTCTGATAGTGAATCAGGACTCAGGAACTGTTTCTGGAGATATATTGCAAAAGAGCGGACGATTGGGAGAAATTCCCTGTATTGCATCGTTTTCTTATTCGGAACTGTGGAAAAAGAAAGCAACCGTCATCCGTTCAGGAGCCAGCTTATATCAGATGTATCAGCCCTTGATGGAATGTTTAGTAAATGGTGACGTCTATGATTGAAAATATAAGGGATTATCAAAAGAAAATCAGAGAAATGGTGTCGGAGCGCCTGGATCTGACTCGAAATGTAAGCGACGATGATATACAGGCAGCAATCGCCCAGATCGTTGCTGAGGAATCAAAAAAGAAATATTTGTCGCTAACTGAAAAAAAAGAGATCATGGAAGGCGTATTTAATTCCATGAGGGGATTGGACGTACTACAGCCTCTGGTGGATGATCCTAGCATTACAGAAATCATGATCAATGGTCCGGATCATATTTTTATTGAGCAGAACGGGCGCCTGTATCAGAAGAATATAAGCTTTGGAACAAATGAAAAGCTGGAAAATGTAATTTTAAACATCGTTTCTAAAGTGAACCGTACAGTGAATGAGGCAAATCCCATTGTAGATGCCCGTTTATTAGACGGCTCCCGTGTTAATGTGGTTTTGCCGCCGATTGCTTTGGACGGCCCGACAGTAACAATCCGAAAGTTTCCAGAGGATCCCATGACAATGGAGAAGCTGATTGGTTATGGATCCCTTACTCAGGAGGCTGCGCAGGTGCTTGAGCGCATGGTTCAGGCCAAGTATAACATTTTTATCAGCGGCGGTACTGGTTCTGGTAAAACGACTTTTTTAAATGCTTTATCGAATTACATCCCCAAGGATGAGCGTGTTATTACAATCGAGGATTCCGCAGAACTGCAAATCAAAGGCGTCGCAAACCTGGTGCGTTTGGAAACCCGCAATGCCAATACGGAAGGAAAAGGAGAGATAACTGTCCGTGATCTGATTCGTTCCTCTCTTCGTATGAGGCCGGAACGAATCGTAGTGGGAGAGGTCAGAGGAGCCGAAGCTCTGGATATGCTTCAGGCTATGAATACAGGGCATGATGGTTCTCTTTCTACCGGTCATTCCAATTCTACACGGGATATGTTAAGCCGCCTGGAAACTATGGTTATTTCCGGAAATCAGATCCCTATTGAGGCAGTCAGACAGCAGATTGCTTCAGCTTTGGATATTATTATCCAGTTGTCACGGCTCAGAGATAAGTCACGGCGTACTTTGGAGATTACAGAAGTTTTGGGGTATGAAAATGGTGAAATAAAACTGAATCCGTTGTATCGCTTCGTAGAACATGGCGAAGATGAGGGTGGTCGTGTGATAGGAGGTCTGGAACGGACGGAAAATCCTATGGTAAACACATATAAATTCCACATGGCCGGTCTTTCCGATCAGGTGTAATGGAAAAAGGGGAAATCAAAATGTTTGGAAAGAAAAAAGAAAAAGAAGAGCAGCTGCAGCTTCGAGAGGATGGTCTTACAGATTATGATGTGTATGTAATGAGCCACCAGGAAAAAACATTTACGATGATTGCTGCAGCAGTGATTTTGTTTGGCGTGGGGTATGTGTTTTACCATAATATAATTTTATCTGCTCTGTTATCCCTGTTTTGCGTAAAAATTCCTAAAATTCGTACTGCACAGATCATTGATAAGAGAAAGAATCAGCTTACGATTCAGTTTAAGGATATGCTGTATTCCCTGTCATCTGCGCTTTCTGTCGGAAAATCTGTAGAAATGGGAATTCGAGATTCTTTGCAGGATCTTCGGGTTATTTATCCGGATCCCAATACAGATATTCTGTTAGAGTTGGAATATATTCTAAGAGGCATTGGGATGAATAATACTATTGAGGATATGTTTACCCAGTTTGCAGAAAGAGCTCATCTGGAGGATGTCGATAATTTTGTCGATATATTTGTGACCTGTAAGCGTACGGGAGGAAATCTGATTGAGGTCATGCGGTCTACCTCCAATACTATTGGAGAAAAGATCGAGGTGAAGCAGGAGATTCAGACGATGATATCTGGAAAGAAATTTGAATTTAATTTTATGATGATTCTTCCGGTGATTATGGTGGAGTTTTTGGCGCTGACCTCTGGTGATTACATGGATCCAGTATTTACCACAGTTCCCGGTGTTTTGGCAATGACAGCATCCATTGTTATTTTTGGACTGGCATATGTGATCGGAGCCAGAATTATGAAGATCGATATTTAAGGGGGAGCGGGATGGAGCAGGTTATTGGTATGGCAGTGTCAGGAACAATATGCGCTGTCTTTGTTATTATGTTTTTCATTTGCTATTTTCGCTCTAAGGGAAAATATGACGAATATATGGAATACATAGACAAAGAAGAATACGGACTGAAGGATTTTATTCCTTTAGGTTTGATTCTGTCAGAAACAGATTTTATGGAAAAACATATTCCCATGCAGCTTCGGACGATGCTTGCAAGACAGAGAAATCAGGTTTATCAGAAGATATTGGAACTTCGCGGCGTAAGGGATGCGGAATTTTATCAGTATATCCACAATGGATATCGTATGGCGGCGGCTTTGTTGTCTGCTGCTATGGCGTCAATCGCAGGAATGATTATGAGTTCTCAGGGGGATTATTCCAATGGGCTTCTTTTAAGCGCCATAGCGGCAGCTGCATTTTTAGGCGTCCCGTATATGGTAGACAGCAGTTTAAAGGAGCAAATTGAAAAGCGCAGGCGCGCTATTCGGATGGAGTTCCCGGAGTTTATTAACAAGCTGACTCTTCTGGTAAATGCAGGCATGACGATTTCGAAAGCCTGGGAAAAGATCATTAACGAAAATAAAAAAGAGCATGTGCTTTATGATGAAATGAGATATGCCCTGATGGAAATTAAGGCAGGGAAGGCTGAGGCAACAGCTTATGAAGAGTTTGCCAGAAGGTGCCGTGTAAAGGAAGTCACTAAATTTGTATCTGTGATTGTCATGAACCTGAAACGCGGAGGCGCTGAAGTTGTTCCGGTTTTAAGGGAGCAGGGAAATGAATGCTGGGAAATGCGCAAAAATGCAGCAAAACAAATGGGGGAGGAGGCCAGTACAAAGATACTGATTCCTCTGATGATCATGTTTCTGGGAATCGTAATTATTGTGTCTACGCCGGCGGTGCTGAGCATGACGGCAGGAATGTAGCTGATATAAAAACAGAATTTGTTTTTATATAAATGTCACAGGAAGGAGAAAAGAAAATGGATATCATGAAACAGTTTTGGGAAGAAGAAGATGGCATGGGAACCGTTGAGATTGTAATGATTATTGCAGCCTTGATGTGTATTGCCCTGCTGTTCAGAAAGCAGATCTTGACATTTGTAGATGGTATTATGAAAAACGTATTTAAAACAGATCTGGTTGATACTCCATCTGGAGATGTGCCCTCTACTTGATATTCTAACGGAAGGTTAATAAAGGCTTTGACTCTGCCGGGAACACAGTCCCGGCAGGGATTTCAGCCGCCTGAATGGAGGGCGGTACTGGCTGTGAAATTTACCTGTGAGGAATTATTTTATGAAACAGACTGTTTGTAATTATATGAAACGTAAAAACAATCAGGACGGTTATCTTACCATTGAAGTTACCATGGTATTTTCCGTGCTGTTTTTCTCACTGATTTTTATTTTATTTATGGGAATGGTGCTGTATCAGCATGTAAACCTTCAAAGTCTGGCGGTTCGAGCTTCTGAACGTGGCTCGGTAATTTATAGCTCCCGCGTGAAGGATATGTCGTCCGGCGTTAAAACACTGGATGATTTTCTGATTCGTGATCCCTACCGAAACGTTCCGTTTATGGACAACGGAACGAAAGATGATTATAAAACCGTTATGAATACCTATATCAATGAGAATCTGGGGCGAAGAGATATTATTAAGGGAACTATTTCCAACAGAGGAAATTATGTGGAAGTGGAAGATTATCTGATTGAAAAAAGAATTAAGGTGAATATTCAGGGAAGCTATAAAATGCCGGTAGACTCCATTGCAGAGATGTTTGGCAGGAAAGGCCCCTTTAGTGTAAATACAACGGCAGTGTCCGCAGTGACAGATACGCCTGATTTTATTCGAAATGTTGATCTGGCAATGGATGTGATTAAGCAGACAAAGGTATTTGGGACAGTTCAGGATGGATATCTTGCAATCCGCAGCGCTATTGAAAAGGTGACAGATCTTCTGCAGTAAACACAAGGGGGAAAAGTATGAAGGTCTTTGAAAACAGAAAAATCCGCGGAGCAATTTCTATTTTTCTTGTAATGATAACAATTCCTACGCTTTTGCTTTCTGCTGTTCTGATTGACGGAAGCCGTATGGCAAGTGCAAAAGCTATTGCGCAGGAGGCGGGAGATCTGGCTGCAGCCAGCGCTTTGACGGATTATAACGTAGATTTAAAGGACAGCTTTGGTTTGTTGGCTATGAAAGATGGAAGCAAGGCTGAAAAGCTCTATAAAGACAGCCTGCAGTCAACACTCCTTGCCAGCGGTTTGTCAGGCTCATCAGAGTATTCGGAGCAGCTATGGGAAATTTTAAAGAACGCTGTAGGAGCGTCCAGTCCATATGCAGATAAAAAATTTCTTAACTTATATGATTTTCAAATCGAAAGCTGTTCTGTGACGCCGAAATACAGTTTGGGAGAATGGCAGGTGTTAGAAAATCAGATGGTAGAGTATGCCAAATTCAGAGGAATCTATGTGATGGCGGATCGTTTGGGTGTGATTTCGGAACTGTCTGCGGCAAAGGCAGAATCAGAGAAAAATAAGCAGACGGCCCAGGTAATGAATGACAAAATAAAGATTGATGAGAAAAATGCAGATGCAGATAAGGCCCTGACGAAGCTGAGAGAAAAAATCAGAAAGCTGAATACGGCTGTTTCAGAAGCGGAGCAGAAGGAAGATATGTATTTTGAATGTCTTCGGGCAAAAATGGAAGAAATTCAGATAGATAATACGGACAGTGATTCGGAACTGAGCGACGAGGATGAGAAACGGGCGGATAAATATTCGTCCAGCCGATCCGATTTAAAAAAAGCCCTGTCCGAACTTCATAAGCAGGCTTCTGATGTCCGTAAGCAGGCCGAAAAGTCCAGAAAAGAAGTAGACAATGCAATTAAAAATCTGGAGAGCTTTCAGAGAGAGAATCAGTCCAAATCAACAGATAATGATGACATCAGAGGATTGATTGAAGATGCTCAAAACAATATCAGTACCTATAAAAGCTTTTACATCCCTAAGATAGAAAGTATTTTAAATGATTCCATATTAAGTCAGCTGGCTTCCGATGACAGTCTGAGTAAGCGAGTGGAACGTATTCTGGATGAAATTGACGATGCAATCTATCGATATGAAAACGAACCGGATCCGGAAGAGGAAAACGATGAGGAATCAGAAGAAGAGGAGGAAGAAGATCCGGTTTACTATTTTTATTATCTGAAAGGAAATGATCGGACAGAAGAGATTCATCTGGTATTGAACGGAAGCTCTTCGTCCAGATGTTACCGGGCAGCAGAAGAAAAGGAAACGAAATATTTTCAGGCAAAAAGATGGGAGGAAATCAATCCTACCGTAGATTCTGCCCAGGGGAAAACTACAGATGCAATTACAGAGGATTTTGCTCAATCCCAGTCTGAAAAGCAGGAAGAATTTGGACAGGAAGGATCTCAGGCATCCAGAGGAGAGGTGGCTTCTGATGTCTATGCAGCGCGACCATCAAAAACCTTTGCCAGCAGGGAGCAAGAAAGCAGCCGGAATTCTTTTTTTAATAAGAACAATGACCTGTCCGGCGTAACGAATATTATGGACAAAGGAACTGGAGATAATATGATTTTACAGGCGGCTGAGGCTGCCAGAGACGACGTGCTGTGTCTGAGTTATATGTTTGGAACCTTTAAGACCCGTCTCACCGGAGTGGAAAAATTCTCCAGGGATAAAATGCCTCAGGGGGAAAAGGATAATTTTTATATGCCCAAGTGGCGCTATGCTCATGATGGCGGCGAGATAGATATGCGTTTTACTCCGAAAAAAGACAGAGATACCGTTTTGAGAGGGGAGATTGAATATCTGATTTGTGGAAACCGGACAGATGCATTAAATGAGAATTGTGTGTATTCTATGATTTATGCGGAACGTCTGGTGAATAACGAAATTGCACTTTACAGACATAAAAGCGTGAACGGAACATGTCACTCGGCTGCTGCAGCCGCCAGTACGGCGACAGGAGGAACCGTTCCAGAGCCGGTTTTTTTCTGGATTTTCCTCACGGCATGGGCAATAGCGGAAACGCAGATGGATATGCACTTTTTGGTAGACTGCGGATATAAAATACCTGTTTTAAAGACCAGCAAAAATGTGCTGCTGACAGAAATCCCCACGGGAGACGACGGCCTGGTAAATAATTATGGGGAAAAGGGACTTTTTGTAAGCTATGAAGATTATCTTCTTATTATGCTCCTGATGCAGGGGGAGAAAACGCGGCTGATGCGCAGTGCAGATTTGATTGAATTCAATATGAAAAAACAGGACTCTGGGTTTACTATGGCAGAGGCCTATACCTACCTTCAGGGAACATCTCAGATTTCTACCCGCTACCTGTTTGGAAATGTAATGCCCTTTCAAACAGAATATGAAAAAGGCGGGGTGTCCGGACGAATGAAATTTTCCAGCGAGATTTATCTGGGATATTAGTAAAGAGGGGGAATCATGAAGCAGTCAAGAAAAAACAAAGGTGTATTAACCATTGAAGCAAGTATTGCGTATTCCTTTTTTCTGATGATAGTTGTTACTTTTCTTTATCTGATGCGGATTGTATATACATATGGTCTTGTTCAGCATGCAGTAAGCCAAACGGCAAAGGAACTGTCCATGTATACATATATTTATCAGATTGCAGGGGTAAATGATTTAAATGGACAGATTCAGGATGGTACTGCCGGAGGAACAGAAAGCTTTAATCGGGATGTGGAAGAAGTTGTAAAACTTTATGAAACATTCAGCAGTGGAGATTTCAGTGGAAGATACGAAGGAACCACAAATCCCGTTCAAATGTTGAAAAACATAGGAAGCGTTCTGCTGGGGGAAGGAAGCAAGGAGCTGAATAATCAGATGTTTCAGCTGATTGTCCGCCCCTTGATGGAAGGGTATATTGGAGGAGATTCCAGAGGAAATTCCGCAGATGAGCGTCTGAAAGCCTTGCGAGTGATTGGAGGAATAAGCGGCCTTGATTATTCAGCATCACATTTTTTCGAGGATGGAGCTACAGTTGATTTGGTAGTTTGCTATACGATTGATCCTGTTTTTCCGATTGATATTATGCCTGAATTGAATCTGGTGAATCGGGCATGCGTTCGGGGTGTGAATGGGAAAAATGTATTTACCAATACGGGAGGTTCCAAGGATTCCTCAGAAGAGAATCAGAAGGAAGAAAACAAGAAAAGCATCTGGGACATGAAAAATGCAGCAGAGCGGGGAAAAGAACTCCAGAAGCAGGATGGGGTGAGAAATCTTCCGGATACGTTTCCAGTGTATGCCAGCTTTGATCCGGCAACAGGAAAAGCTACTGCAGCCACATCGATGGATTTGCGGGAAAAAAGCTATGAAACAGCATCAGGAATTCGAAGTCGTTTGAAACAGGAGTGCGTTAAGATGCAGACATATAAAACCAGTTCCAGAAATGGAATTGAAGTAAGGGCTGAAGACATCAAACAGAAAATGCTAGTGGTTTATATTCCGTCTTCATCAAAAGACAGGGTAATTAACAGGAAAGAATACGATAAGGCTGTAGCTCAACTGCGCAAAGAGTATCCTGATATTTACATACAGACAAAAGAAATTGATTAAAGGAGTACGTATGAACGGTTGGTTGACAACAGGGAGCCTGACAGCAGCCAGTATATTAGTTGGAATGGAAGCCGTCTATGGACTCTGGAGCCTGCAGGAAAAAGAGGAAGCTTTTCACAGGATCTGGTATTCCAAACGCCTGTATCAGGCAGCAGCCCTTTGTCTGGCTGTATTTTGCGGAATCTGGATAGCCTTGAGAATATTTCAGGAAAGAGAACGTTTTTTGGTGATTCGTTTTCTGATTCTGGCAATGACATATCTGATTCTGGCAGTGGTGGATGGGAAAAAAAGAATTGTTCCGGATCGGATTTTGCTCTGTTATTTATTTAGCCAGATTCTTCTGGCTGCTGCTTCAGCAGATATTTTCTCTATGGTACAGATGGCGGCAGAGGGAGGCGTATTTCTGGGGATTTTTGTAGTTCTCTATTTTATATCAAGAGGACGAATCGGTCTGGGAGATGTCAAGCTTTTGGGAGTGACGGCTATGACAGCAGGTTGGAGTTATACCGTTCAAATACTGGTATATGGCTTAATGTTATCTTTTTTTTACAGTGTCTGGCTGCTTTTGTTCAGAAGGCTCAGCGGAAAAACAGAGATTCCGTTTGTTCCTTTTCTGGCGGCAGGAATGGCGGTTCAGATGGCTTTGCTTTTAAAATCATAGGAATGGGGGCTTTGTATATGCAGAATCAGTTAAAAATTTCATTTGAAAATATGGGAGTGTCCAGTTATCTGACTATAACCTTTTCTCAGGATATGCCGGTAGTAGGTTATCAGATAGAAATGATCACTTCCAATCAGATCAGCCATACTCTGGAGGTATCTAAGCGGATGGTAAATGGAAATGTGGTGGCTTACTATAATATTTCCTCCAGAATCAAATTGAGCCAGATATTGGAACGAAGAAAACTGACCAGGTCAGAATTGCTGTGTTTGATTCAGGGAGCAGTGAAAGCCATTCAGGACGGAGAAGAGTATCAGCTTCCTGAAGATGGCTTTGTTATGGATCCGGAATATATTTATGTCACACCTGATACCTGCAGCCCGGCTTTTTTATATATTCCAGTATCTGGAGAGAAGACCAGCGGAATCAGGGGATTTTTAACAGATTTGATTGTGCATGGAAAGATTGAAATGAGCAGCGATAATTTTATACAGGTACTGCTGGAGGCTTTGAATGAAACTGATTTTTCAGCGGAAAAATTGGCTGCCTGTATTGCACCCTATCAGGAAGTAAAGAGAAATTCTCCGCATTTTTTATCCTCCGATTTTTCCAAAAGGCAAATGCCGGATGCTCCGGCTGTCGGTTCCGGCATTGAATATGGGACAGAAACTGCAGAAAAAATAAAGACTCCGGTGATTCCAGAACCAGTAGTGTCTCCATCTGTAAAGGCAGAGTCAAAGGAAGAGACTGACGGGAAGCCTAGATTTCCCGAAACCGGGAAACAGGAGAATAAACCGAAGCCTGGAAAGAGCAGGCCTCAGGCGAAGCAGAAAGCGAAGACTGCAAAAAAAATTACGGATATACCAGAGGAGCAGGCGGAAGATTTTGACCGGGAAAAGGCAAAAAAGAAATTTCTTCTTCCTCAGGCAGCGATCATGGTAGCCCTGGCAGCAGTTGGTTCTTTTGGAGGATTTTTAGATAAATCCGGAAATATTGCAGTTAATAATATACTTGCAGCTGTTGTCATCGTAGCAGTGACAGAGGTAATTTTATACAGGGAAGCCTACGTAAACAACAAGGGAAAAAAGGACGCCAAAAAGAAAAAAGAGAATAAAGAAGGAAGAAAAGAAAAAGCAGAAAAGAAACCTCTTCCTGGAAAGAAAAGCCCTTCTGTACCGGGAAAGAGGGAGTTTGTGGAACGTGAGCCTGTAAAGGCTCAGACAGTACAGCCGAACACAATAACGCCAAATTCCATTCCTGTACAGCCGCCTGTACGATCGGTCCCCACACAGCCGGTATCTCCCATAGTTTCGATGGCTTTTGATAAGGGAGCAGATGAGACAGAGATAAGCAGTGAGACGGAACTTTGGGAAGGTGAACAGACAGGCGCTGCCTATCTGGAACACTATGTCAATGGAATTATGAACAGAATTCCGCTGACAAAAACAGGGACTCTGATCGGACGTTTGGCCAGTCAGGTTGATTATGCGGTTGCCAATCCGAAGGTTGGAAAAATCCATGCAGAATTTATTAATCAAAATGGAACGATTGCCGTGGTTGATCAGAATTCAAAAAACGGAACCTATATAAATCGCAGCGGTCAGCGGATTAACAGTAATGTTCCGTATCCTTTAAAAGATGGAGATATTATAAGTCTTGCAGATAGCGAATTTGTCCTTCGATACGGATTCAGATAGGAGACAGGGCTTATGGGGAAGTACGTTTATGGAGCTTTGAGTGATGTGGGAGATGTGCGCCTGGAAAATCAGGATAGTATTTTATGTCTTTCAGAGAACGCGGCAGATCAGCAGGCAGCTCTTTTTCTGATAGCAGATGGAATGGGAGGACTGTCTTACGGCGCATATGCAAGCCAATTGATTGCGGCTCGTTTTCGGTGTTGGTGGCAGGAAGATTTTTCTGCTATGCTCATGGCGGGAAGAGACAGTGAGGAAGATATTAAAGAATTGATGGAACAGGAACTGTGGGACATTAATCAGGAAATTCTTCATTTCCGTCATAATAAACAGTGCAGATGTGGTTCTACGATTTCGCTGTTGCTTCTGTACAAGGGGAAATATTACATTGAAAATATGGGGGACAGTCGGATTTACCTGTTAAGAAAAGGGCGCTTAACGCAGCTGACAAAAGATCAGTCGCTGGCAGCCCAGATGGTGCGGGAAGGCAGGCTTACAGAAGAAGAGGCCAGAAGTTCAGAACACAAAAACGTACTGACTATGTGTTTGGGAATGTTCGATATTCCTTACAGTTTTTTTTTAAGCGGAGCGCTGAAGCGTACGGATTTGTTCTTGCTGTGCAGTGATGGTCTATACAATGCACTGACAGCGGAAAAAATGGAATTTATTTTAAATCAAAAACGAGTTCCGCTGGAAATGCGGGTCGGGGAACTGAGAAATGCCATTCCCTATGGCAATGGCAGGGACAATATCTCTGTCATTGCAGTAAGTTCTGAAATAGAAGCATAAGAGGAAAGAGAAATGTATTTTCAAATATTAGCTGCCGCCGCAGCAACAGCAGGAGCCTGGACAGATCTTCGGACTCATAAGATTCCCAATCGATTGACTATAACCTGCCTGGGGATTGGGGTGATTCTCCGTCTGACAGCAGGTATCTGGATGGGAATATCTGCTGGCGAAGTCAGACAAATGCTTATCACCACAGGAGGATTTCTGACAGACGGAGCCCTTGGCTTTGCGGTCGGCTGTATCGGTATTTTGCTCTGGTTTCTGGGAGCATTAAAGGCAGGAGATGTAAAACTTTATATGGCTGTTGGGGCAATTGGCGGGTGGAGATTCTGCTTGAATACAGAAATTTTCTCCATTCTCATAGGGGGAGTTGCTGCTTTTCTGGTAATGCTTTTTCGTAAAAACGGAAGGGAAGCCTTAAAACGTCTTTGGCTTTATGGAAAATCACTTCTATTAACAAGATCGTACCGTAAATATGAGGGAGACTCCTCTTCTTATTTCAGCTTTGGCTGCATGATAGCGGCGGGAGCATGGGTGTCTCTTGTATATTCTGTTATATGAGATTGGGGGAGAGACTATGGAACTAACAACCAGCGAATGGCTTTTTTATGGCGGACTGGCCGTAATGGCCATTGCGTTTATGATGGCATTGCTGTGCATGACGGTTTTTTTCTTTACAGGGCGGGAATTAAAGAAAAAGCTGGAGCAGGAATATGGAAAAGAGAGATAGATAAAAGATAGATAAAAGATAGAGGAGAAAGAAAATGTCTCAGATTATTGCAGGCATTTATGAAATTAAACAGCAGATCGGGGCAGGCGGAGGCGGCGTGGTTTATTTGGGGCGTCATCTGCGTTTGGATAAGCAGGTGGTTTTAAAGGCGGATAAGAGAACGCTGAACACAAAGCCGGAGGCGCTGCGCCGGGAAGTGGATATGTTAAAAGGTCTAAGCCATACGTATATTCCTCAGGTTTATGATTTTGTGCAGCAGGACGGCGTGGTTTATACAGTTATGGATTTTATCGAAGGGGAAAGTTTAGATAAAATCCTGAAACGGGGACAGCTTCCTTCCCAGCCCCAGCTGATTGCCTGGGCCTGTGAACTTTTGGAAGCGCTGGCTTATCTTCACAGCAGACCGCCTCATGGAATACTTCATGGCGATATAAAGCCGGCAAACATTATGCTGCGCCCTAATGGAAGTATCTGCCTGATTGATTATAACATTGCGCTTGCCCTGGGAGAAGATGGGGCAGTCCGGGTAGGCCACAGCCGGGGATATGCTTCGCCTGAACATTACGGAGAAGAATTTTCTCCGGCATCATCCGGTTCTTTTTTTCTTCGCAGGCTGAAAGACCAGTCAGAAGAAGATACGGTGGCGATGGAATCCTCAGATAGTGCAACGGAAACCATGAGAATGCCGGGCGGCAAGGGGCAGGCAGAATCCTATGGATCAGGAAACACAGCCAGCCGCCATTTGGTGAAGCTTGATGTACGGTCGGATATATACAGTCTTGGCGCTACACTATACCACCTTCTTTCAGGCGAACGGCCTGAGACAAGGGCTACAGAGGTAGTTCCTTTGGGGCCGGATATTTGCAGTCCGGCTGTATGGTCAATTATCCAGAAGGCGATGGCTCCCAGTCCGGAACTGCGTTATCAGTCTGCCGGAGAAATGCTTCAGGCTTTTCGTCAGCTTCACAGAAAGGATCGTCGGGTATTGCGCCACAGGCGCAGAATGATAGTTTGCGCTGCGGGAATTGGTTCTCTCTTTCTGGCAGGCGGCGTCAGTGCATTTGTTGGATTAAAGCAGATTGAACAGCAGAAGGAGGCTCTTGCGCTGGCGGAATATTCGGAGAACGCTCTGGCTGAGGGAAAAATAACAGAGGCTGTTTCCATGGCTCTTCAGGCGATTCCGGAAGAAGGTGACTTGCTTTCCGCTCCTGTTACGGCGCAGGCAAGAAAAGCTCTTACAGACAGCTTAGGGGTGTACGAATTGTCCGATGGATTTTATTCTTTTAATACAGTAGAACTTCCGTCAGCTCCTTTTAAAATCCTTTCATCACCTGGAGGCAGTTATTTTGCAGCAGTATATTCCGGGGAGGCGGCAGTATTTTCCTGTGAAGACGGAAGCAGGATTGCTTCTTTTCCAATCCAGAATTCCGCATTGTCTGATTTGCTGTTTATAGATGAAAATCGTATCGTATATGCAGGAGAAAAGGGAATTACGGCTTATGATTTGGAGAAAAAAAGGGAACTATGGCGGGGAGAAGCAGCCACTACCCTGGCTGTGTCCGGAAATGGAGAGCAGATTGCAGCGGTAAACAGAAATGAAGAACGTGTAGTATTTTATCGGATGGGAGATGGAGAAAAGACGGGAGAGCGTTTTTTTGAGGGGAAACATCTTTCTGCGGCAGTGAATGACATTTTTGCAGATCCTGATGACAGTATGCTGGCTCTTAATGAGGATGGAAGCTTTCTGGCTGTTACCTTTTCTGATGGGGGATTAAGCATCCTGGATACGGATGATCCCCAGGGGGATTTGATTCTTTATGATGAATCAGAGTATCTGCATTTTGACGGAGGATTCTGTGGGGATTATCTGGCTTTTATTGCTAACGGAAATAATTCATCTCAATTTGGACTTATCAATGTAAAAGAAGCATTTTATGCGGGCGGATACGAATCGAATCAGCCTTTTGCACTGGAAGCCCACAAGGGAGGGATCTGTCTGGCAAATGGAAACGTACTGGTAAGACTTGAGCCAGAAAAACTGGAGGAAACAGAGCTTGCCTATACAGGTCAAGCAAATATTACAGCTTTTTCTGAATCTGAAGGATATGTCCTGACTGCTACAGATGACAGAGGTTTTTCCTTTTTTGACAGCGGAGCCCATGAAATATCCAAAGAAACCGGGAAAGAGCAATGGGATTTTGTAACACTCTCTGGAAAGTGTGCAGTTTTCGGAAACAGAGATCAGAAATTCCTGCGAATGATGAGGCTGGAAGAACATAGTGAGGAAAACGTATTTTCCTATGATGCCAGATATGATCATGATGAGGCGCGGATTAGTGCAGATGGAAACACAGCGATGCTCTTTGGATATAAGAGTTTTAGAATTTATGATAAAGAAGGAGATGTAGTAACGGAAAAATCCCTTCCTTTACCGGAACAGATTTACGATCAGCAGTTTGAAAGAAAGAAAAAACAGTCCTGGCTGAAGGTAATCTGGTACGATGGAATGGTTCGCCGCTACAGCGCTGCAGACGGAACGTTGATTTCAGAAGCAAAGGAGGAACCGCCTGATGAGAGTCTGGAGGAGGAATTGGAAACGGAGCATTATCGAATTGTTTCCAGACTTCATGAGACTCCCAAGGTATATGATCAGGATTCCGGACGTTTTCTGGGAGAGCTGGAAAAAGAGGATTATCTAACTTATGCAACAGAAACGGAAGAAGGACTGATTACGGAATATGTTCGCTCCGATGGTTCACGATATGGTTTGCTTTTAGATCAGAATCTGGAAATTACAGCGTATTTTCCGAATCTTTGCGATATCTGGGATGAGAGTCTGCTCTTTGATTATAAATCAGGGAATCTGCGGAAAAGCCGCATTTATTCCCTCCAGGAACTTAAAAATCTTGGAGTTATATATGTAACAGAAGGAAAGGAGAGTATGAAGTGAAAAAAGCAAAAAGAAAAGTGGCGGCAATGCTGGCAGTCTTAATGGCTCTGCCTGTTCAATCAGCCATGGCAGATGTACCGCAGTTTCAGACGGAAGCTGACTGGGAAGAAGAAATTATTGATGAAGATGAATTATTCATGGAAGGAGAAGAGGCGTCGCCTTCGGATGCAGACGTCTGGGAATCAGATGTCGATGGTTATGTTGAAAAAGAGGCCTCACCTTCCAATTCGGAGGATTGGGAATCCGTTGTCTTTAATACAGGTCATAAAGAGATGACCATTGTAGATAAAGAGATCTTCGATGAACTGGGCGAAGGGGATGATTTCTTTGATGCAGATGGAAATTACACCATTCAGGTGCCAGAAGAAAATCCCTTCTTCCCCTATGAGATACAGTTTTCCTATGATGGAAAGACTGAGGAAGTATGGTTTATGACTCCGGATGACAGTCTTGAAATCGATGGACATACCTTTTATGTATCTGCATACTTTGATGAAACTGTGATAACACAGATGAGTTTAGAGGTAGATGGTGATATTGTAGCTGTATATCCGGAAAAAAAGGAATTTACTGTAGATGGAAGTGGGATTTTGCCGCTTTCTCTTATGCCTCTGGAGGAACGAAATCTGTTTGTTGATCTGAACGGATACTCTCCTGTAGAATTGACCATGGTTAAGGTGGATACTATATTTGCAGGGGAAGATGCATTGACTGCCGACGATATGGTAATGTGGACGTCGGAGGGAAGCGATGACTATGAAATCATCGCACCTGGAACAATGCTGGATCTGAGTCAGGAGACTTGCAGTGGGGGAGGCTCATGGGAAATGATTGTCGGGAATCCAGATCAGCTGGATGCAGACAATATCAGATATTTCATTAATATTGAGACGACTCCTTCCGACAGCTGGCTGATACCTTCTGTTTACCGTCAAAACGAAGAAGGCCAGAGAGTTCCGATTCGGATACTTGAAAGACAAACAGAGTACGATGATTATGAAAAGGAAGGCCGGGTACAGTTTATTGATATTTCAGCAGAGGAATGGGATAAAAAGGAACCCTTGTATATCAGCCTAAAGGCGGATGAGGAGCTGTTTGAAAACATACAGTATGAGGAGCTGAAAGCATTTGAGGGGAAACTGGAATCTCCAAATGGACTTGAATCGGCAAAAGAGATCACCGATCAGCTTTTCACTTCCGATATGGCTCAGAGGGATGCAGGATATTTACTGGAAGACGGTTGGGGAGAGATTACTCTGGCTGCTTATCAGTCTGGAAATTTAATTGGTTTTCTTCCTATGGAAATTGAAGTGGAGCGTCTGGGAAACGGCCTGAGCTACAGGCTGAAGGATGAAAATGGAATAAGTATTTCAAGCAGAAGCACTACGAAAAATACATCCGAGGGAAGATTTTGCACGATTACTACAAGACCAGAATATCCTGCAGATGGGATTTATTCTCTTACTCTGGAATACAGCCAGGGGGGGACAGCCGCCAATGATGCCGTAACAGCAGCATATGAAGGCTGGCACACTTCTATTGCAGAAGCAGAGCAAAAAAATGAAGAGAATATCAGGGATATTCTCTTTGGAGAAGGTGGGAATTCTGGTTATCAAGCTGATTTCAGCGAGGGAATCTTTTTTACTGTTTTTGTAGGAGAGGATGGAAGCGAGAATCAGGAAATCTATCGTTACAAGTATAAAACAGTGCAGGGAAAAGTAGCGTTAAGCGGAAATACCCTGGTCAGATTTACTGCTGTTTCTGATGAAACCGGAAAACATGTTCCATCGTATTTCGTACAAAAAGATGATGACTCCTACGGTGATTCTAACTTCATTACGATTTTTGTAGATGATACGGCAGATCTGACAAAAATGGCGCTGAATTTTTATCTCCAGGAAGGCATGAACCTTTATGCAGAAGGAAGCAGTTCCCCGGAAATTTCTGGAAAAAGCATTCATGATTTTTCTCAGGGAGCTATACAATACAGTGTTTCCGCAGAAAATAAGGAGGACTACAAAAACTATTGGGTTCGGATCCTTCAGCCACAGGAAACCGATGAATTGTATATTACCAGTCTGGAAGCAGAAGATGCAGATACAAGAGAAGAAAACGGTGTTATCTATTCCGTCAGAGAGGTTTTTATTGATGGACGTCATGATTATAAGCATGATATTTTCCTCGCAAATATTGGAAAGGAACCGGTTGAGGGCCTGACGGTGGAGCTGGAATCTGAGGTAGTGGAATTAGACGATTACTGGACTCTAAATGGAGTGCTGGATTTGCCAGGATTTGATATTCCACAGGATCAGGCCTCATATGACCTTGAACTGTCTAATATTGCAAAGATTCGCTTGAAGGCCAAGGAGGGAATTGAAGGAACAGATGCTTCCGGCACTCTGACCATTAAATCCAACGGAGAGGAGCTGATGGCTCTTACCATAACCGGTACTGTAGGCGATCCCAGCATTGTTACAAAGGAAATACCGCAGGCAGTTAAATACGTTCCCTACGGAACAATGATTCAAAACAGTAATAAATACAGTGAAAATATAATAACCTACGAGAAAGTAGGAGGAACTCTCCCGGAGGGAATGGAAATAAAAGAAAATGGCGAGATTTACGGCGTACCGAAGGAGGCTGGTGAATTTACCTTTACAGTTCGCCTTAGAAATGCATTTAGTGATTTTAAATCCGACTCCCGTACGTTTACTTTAATTGTAAATGAAAACACAAATGCCTATGTTGATGGAAGTACGGATTCCGGGTATGAGGTAACGCAGAGAATTCAAGATATACCGTTGAACTCAACCAATGATCAGACCTTTGTTTCCCAGGGTGAATACGGGGAATTTGTTAATATCTTCCTTGATGGTGAAAAACTGGCAGAAGGAGTTGATTATGACTCTGAATCAGGAAGTACCCGTATTACTATTCGCAGCCAGACCTTAAAGGCTTCCAATCAGACAGGAACTCATACGATTGGTGTTGAGTTTAGAACCGGTGATTCTAATACCTTAAAACGTGCGGCTCAGAACTATCAGGTAATTGGGAACAACAACAGCGGAGGAGGAAGCAGCGGAAGCGGAGGAAGCAGCGGAAGCAGCAGCTCGGCAGCTGGTGCGGGAACTTCAAATAATGCAGTCACAACAGATTCTAAAAAAGGATATGTTCATTCTCAGAATGGTATTATTACCGGCGCAGGAAACGGATATTCCAGATGGCAGCAGGATGAAATCGGATGGAGATTAATCTATGCAGATGGAACCATTGCAGCAGGCACTATGATTTCCTTGGAAAATGGTGCTGAAGTTGAGCAGATAGCTTGGGAAAAGGTAAATGGAGCCTGGTATGCATTTGGAAATAACGGATATCTGAAATCAGGCTGGGTTTGTGACTATCAGCTGGGGGCATGGTATTATCTTACAATTGAAAACGGCATGAAGTCAGGCTGGCATGAGGAGAGTATGGATAAGCAGACCTATTATCTTGAACCGGAAAATGGGAAGATGTCGATAGGCTGGAAAGAAATTAATGGAAAATGGTATTATTTTAATATGGATGTTCCAGCTCCTACCTGGATGTTTGATCAGGTAGCAGGAAAGTGGTATTATGATCCTTCTGCTCCGGCTCAGCCATTTGGTTCACTTTACAGAATGAAGAAGACTCCGGATGGTTATTTTGTAGATCAGGATGGAGTTTGGAACAGACAGCCAAAACAGTAATTTACTATTTGTTTAAAAGTTCTACATATTGAGATTGTATTGGACATGGAAATGAAATGTTCAAATTGATGAATAACGGTTCTATGTCAATCCCCGGGGCGGTATTCTTTGGAATACCGCCCCATTTGTTGTCATAGGAGCGATCCGTTACAGGCGAAGAAGGTCGAGAGCAAGTTTCTTTCCTGCATCAGGGAAAGTAAACGGGCGGCAGAAATTGTAAGAAAAATCGTAAGAAATTACGGCTATTTTTTGTTGAATAATTTCCTATAACTTGTTAAAATGGAAGATAGATGTATCAGAGGAATGAGTTAAAGGAGAATTTTTACAAATATGAAGAAGAAAAGTTGGGTGATTCTTGCCCTTGCGGCCTCGGTCAGTCTCGGCAGCGGAATTTCAGCCATGGCGGCTACGGGATGGGTGCAGGAAGGCAGCAACTGGGCATACTACAATTCTGCCGGCAGCCGTGAGTACAATGAATGGAAAAAGGGAGGCGACGGATACTGGCGCTACCTGAATGGAAATGGTGTTATGGCAGTGGATTCCTGGGTAGACAATGACGATTACTATGTGGACTCCAATGGTATTATGGTGGCCGGAAAGTGGCTGCAGGTTCCCAATTCGGAATCAGATACCGGCTATGACTGGTATTATTTCAACAGTACCGGAAAGTGCTTAAAGGAACGCTGGGAGAAGATCAACAATAACTGGTATTATTTTGATGACACAGGACTGATGCAGACTGGCTGGGTTCTGGATGATATGTATTACTGTGCTTCTAACGGTGTGATGCAGACCGGCTGGCAGAAACTGGATCCGCCGGACGGATACGAGGATGAGGAAGAGGATCACAGTGGTCCCTTTGAGACACAGGATGACGGCAAGTACTGGTATTATTTTAATTCCAATGGAAAAAAGGTAGTGCCGGACAGCGACAGGGACAATGTCAAGCAAAAGAAAATCAACGGAGAGTATTACTGCCTGCGAGAGGACGGAGCTATGCAGACAGGCTGGGTGTGCATCACAGGAGATGAGTCAGATTCAATTTCCGACTATCGTTTTGTAGATGCCAACGGTCAGGTGCGCTCCGGCTGGTATACAGCAGAGCCGCCGGAAAATCTTCAGGAACAGTACGATTATGATGTAGAGTGGTTTTACTTTAACAGTAAGGGAGAACCGAAGACGGGACCGGAGATTGGTTCGGCTCACAGCAGCGATCTGGAAAAGATTAACGGCAATACTTACCTGTTTGGACCAAACGGTGTTCCGGTATATGGAATTCAGAAGGTTTATCTGGATCGGGATGAATCAGAATATACGGCATATTACTTTGGAGATCGCTCTCAGAGCAGTATGCTTCGCGGAAAGCAGAAGATTGATGACGGCGGAGAACTGAGAGAGTATTATTTTACCTCCACAGGCCGCGGATATACAGGCGTATACAATAACTACCTATATTATATGGGAAAACTTCAGAAAGCAGATTCAGGAAGCAAATATGAAGTGTTCACCATTGAGGACGGAGGAAGCAGCAAGAATTATGTGATTAATACCTCCGGACGCATTGCAAAGAATACGACAGTAAAGGACAGAGACGGAATCAAGTACAAAACCAACAGCGGCGGCGTACTGATTGAGGAGGACGGAGAGAGAGTAGAAGGCGGCTCCTACTCCCGCCCGGAGGAACCGGACTGGAGTTCCTGGAACGAATAGACTGCCGGCAGTTTTCTGAAAAGACGGAAAATGAAATGAGTGCTTTTTCGGGAGAGAACCTGGAGAAGCACTTTCTTTCTTATTTATTAGAAAATTACGTCCTATGAAATAAAACCTTTCGCGGAGAGAGACAAATGCATTTTTCTGCCGGAATTCCTGTACAGTTTGGGAGACATAAAAAAACTAAAAAAAAAATTTAAAAAAACACTTGCATTTCCGAAAAACCTATGATAATATGGAAAAGCTGTGACATGATAGCTATGAAGCGCGAGGTTGCTGCCTCAGATATGGCAGGTTTTCCGTGGAGCGAATGTCAAGTTAGGAAACTGACGACAAGTCACTGTACCAATTTAACAGCTGTAGGAACTAAGGTAATGCAGTAACGCAGTGTGAGTCCACCGCGACACACACGGAGATGTGTACAGTCACCGCTTGTCGTACTTCAAACAAAAGTGCGAAAAGGAGGCGACTTTTTTTATGGCAAGTCAAGTAATGAGAATCACATTAAAAGCTTACGATCATCAGTTAGTTGATCAGTCTGCTGGAAAAATCATCGAGACCGTAAAGAAGACAGGGGCTCAGGTGAGTGGACCGGTGCCGTTACCCACAAAGAAGGAAGTAGTAACTATCCTGAGAGCGGTACACAAGTACAAAGATTCCAGAGAGCAGTTCGAGCAGAGAACTCACAAAAGACTTATCGATATCATCACCCCGAGCCAGAAGACAGTAGATGCTCTGTCCAAACTGGAAATGCCGGCTGGTGTTTACATCGACATCAAGATGAAACAGAAATAACTTTAGTATGATTGCCTCAAAAGGGTAATCCGCTGTAAGGAGGAAATGAAATGAAGAAAGCTATTTTAGCTACCAAAGTCGGAATGACCCAGATCTTCAACGAAGATGGCGTTTTAGTTCCGGTAACTGTTCTTCAGGCAGGTCCCTGCGTAGTAACCCAGGTTAAGACCGAAGAGAACGATGGCTACAAGGCCGTACAGGTTGGTTTTGTTGACAAGAGAGAGAAACTGGTCAGCAAGCCGGTTAAGGGACACTTTGATAAAGCTGGTGTCGCTTATAAGAGATTTGTTAGAGAATTCCGTCTCGACAATGCAGAAGAGTATTCTGTAAAGGATGAGATTAAAGCTGATATCTTCGCTGCAGGCGACAAGATTGATGCAACTGCTGTTTCCAAGGGAAAAGGATTCCAGGGCGCTATCAAGAGACACGGCCAGTCCCGCGGACCGATGGCTCATGGTTCCAAGTACCATCGTCATGCAGGTTCCAATGGTGCATGTTCTGACCCGAGTAAGGTATTCAAGGGCAAGAAGATGCCGGGCCACATGGGCAGCAAGCGTGTAACTGTTCAGAATCTGGAAGTTGTTAAGGTTGACGCTGAGAACAATCTGATTCTGGTTAAGGGTGCTGTTCCCGGACCGAAGAAATCCTTAGTGACAATCAAAGAAACAGTGAAGGCTTGATTGCTTTGACGAGAAAGGAGGAACACTTAAAATGGCAAACGTATCCGTTTACAATATGGAAGGTAATGAAGTAGGCAAGATGGAGTTAAACGATGCTGTATTTGGTGTAGAGATTAACGAGCACCTGGTACACATGGCAGTAGTTGCACAGCTTGCTAACAAGCGTCAGGGTACTCAGAAGGCAAAAACCCGTTCTGAGGTTTCTGGCGGTGGAAGAAAACCGTGGAGACAGAAAGGAACCGGACATGCTCGTCAGGGTTCAACCAGAGCTCCGCAGTGGACCGGCGGCGGTATCGTATTCGCTCCGACCCCGAGAGATTACACCATCACCCTGAACAAGAAAGAGAAGAGAGCAGCATTAAAGTCCGCTCTGACCAGCAGAGTACAGGAGAACAAGTTCATCGTTGTTGACGAGCTGAAACTGGATGAGATTAAGACCAAAAAGTTCCAGAACGTACTGAACAACCTGAAGGTTTCCAAGGCTCTGGTAGTAGTTGGCGATGACAGCGACAACGTAGTAAAGTCTGCTAAGAACATCCCGACCGTAAAGACCGCTTATGTCAATACCATCAACGTATATGACATTCTGAAATACAACACTGTAGTGGCTACCAAGACCGCTGTTGCAAATATCGAGGAGGTGTACGCATAATGGCAAACATTCAGTATTATGATGTCATTCTCAAACCGGTTGTTACCGAGAAGAGCATGAATGCTATGGCAGAGAAGAAATACACTTTCCTGGTTCACACCGAGGCAAACAAGAGCATGATCAAAGAGGCTGTTGAGAAAATGTTCCCGGGAACCAAAGTGAAGAGCGTTAATACCATGAACAACGAAGGCAAGAACAGAAGAAGAGGCATGACCTTCGGCAAGACTGCTGCTACCAAGAAAGCTATCGTACAGCTGACTGAGGACAGCAAGGAAATCGAAATTTTCGCAGGTCTGTAAGCTTCAGAGCTTTTAGGCCGAAAGATAGACACTATACAGCGGGATGATGAATCAAACCTATATCGCGCTGTGATAAAAAGATACACGCGGATGCGTTGATAAAATGCAGAAAAGCGTGTAAGATTGAACACCCTGCGGGTATCGAAGCATGCCCGGCAACAGGGGGTTGAGGACGAAAGGAGTTATAATCATGGGAATTAAAACATATCGCCCATATACACCTTCCAGAAGACATATGACCGGTTCTGACTTCAAGGAGATCACCAAGTCTGTTCCGGAGAAGTCTCTGGTTACTTCTTTAAAGAAGAACGCTGGACGTAATAACCAGGGTAAAATCACTGTGAGACACCGTGGCGGCGGCTCCAGAAGAAAATACAGAATCATCGACTTTAAGAGAAACCACAAGGATGGCATTCCGGCAACTGTAATCGGTATCGAGTACGATCCGAACAGAACTGCTAACATTGCTCTGATTTGCTACGCAGACGGCGAGAAGTCCTATATCCTGGCTCCGGCTGGTCTGACCAACGGCATGAAAGTTATGAGCGGTGAGAATGCAGAGGCTAAGGTTGGTAACTGCCTGCCGTTAGCAAACATCCCGGTTGGTGCACAGATTCACAACATTGAGCTGTATCCGGGCAAGGGCGGTCAGCTGGTTCGTTCCGCTGGTAACTCTGCTCAGTTAATGGCTAAAGAAGGCAAATATGCAACCTTAAGACTTCCTTCCGGCGAAATGAGAATGGTTCCGATCATCTGCCGCGCTACCATCGGTGAAGTAGGCAATGGTGACCACAACCTGATCAACATCGGTAAGGCTGGTAGAAAACGTCACATGGGTATCCGTCCTACTGTCCGCGGTTCCGTTATGAACCCGAATGACCATCCGCACGGTGGTGGTGAAGGTAAGACCGGTATCGGCCGTCCGGGTCCTTCCACTCCTTGGGGCAAGCCTGCTCTGGGTCTGAAGACCAGAAAGAAAAACAAGCAGTCTAATAAGCTGATTGTAAGAAGACGCGACGGAAAGACCATTAAATAATAAGGAGGATCTAAACCTATGGCACGTTCATTAAAAAAAGGACCATTTGCAGATGCGCACTTACTGAAAAAAGTTGACGCAATGAACGCAGCAGGACAGCATCAGGTAATCAAGACCTGGTCCCGCCGTTCCACAATCTTCCCGCAGATGGTTGGACATACAATTGCAGTTCATGATGGCAGAAAGCATGTTCCGGTATATGTTACCGAGGATATGGTAGGCCACAAGCTGGGTGAGTTCGTAGCTACCAGAACTTACAGAGGACACGGAAAAGACGAGAAGAAATCCAAACGTTAACTGTCAGGACTGAAAGGAGGTTATTAGCAATGGCTAAAGGACATAGAAGTCAGATTAAGAGAGAGAGAAATGCCCAGAAGGACACCAGACCGAGCGCTAAGCTGTCTTACGCACGTGTTTCTGTTCAGAAGGCATGCTTCGTATTAGATGCCATCAGAGGCAAAGATGTGCAGACTGCACTTGGTATTGTAACCTACAATCCCAGATATGCTTCTTCTTTAATTAAAAAATTACTGGAATCAGCAGTAGCTAATGCTGAGAACAACAACAACATGGATCCGGCTAAGCTGTATGTAGAAGAGTGCTTCGCAAACAAGGCTCCGACCATGAAGAGAGTAAAACCGAGAGCACAGGGCCGCGCTTACAGAATCGAGAAGAGAACGAGCCACATTACTGTTGTGCTGAATGAAAGATAGGAGGCAAATATGGGACAGAAAGTTAATCCACACGGCATTAGAGTCGGTGTTATTAAAGACTGGGATTCCAAATGGTACGCTGAAGGCAACTTCGCTGATTGCCTGGTAGAGGATTACAATATCCGTACCTTCCTGAAGAAGAGACTGTACAGCGCCGGAATCTCCAAAATCGAGATCGAGAGAGCTTCTGACAGAGTAAAAATCATCATCTACACCGCAAAACCGGGCGTTGTTATCGGTAAGGGCGGCGCTGAGATTGAGAAGCTGAAAGGCGAAGTTCAGAAGATGACCGATAAGAAAGTATTTATCGACATCAAAGAAATCAAGAGACCGGATCGTGATGCACAGCTGGTAGCTGAGAGCATTGCTCAGCAGCTGGAAAACCGTGTATCTTTCCGCCGCGCTATGAAGTCCACCATGGGCCGTTCCATGAAGGCTGGCGTTAAGGGAATCAAGACCGCAGTTGGCGGACGTCTTGGCGGTGCTGATATCGCACGTACCGAGTTCTACAGCGAGGGTACTATTCCGTTACAGACATTAAGAGCAGATATTGACTATGGTTTCGCTGAGGCAGATACCACCTACGGCAAGCTTGGCGTAAAGGTTTGGATCTACAAAGGCGAGGTACTTCCTACTAAAGGAAAAAAGGAAGGGAGCGATAAATAATGTTAATGCCTAAGAGAGTAAAGCGCCGCAAACAGTTCCGTGGAACTATGACCGGTAAGGCTTTAAGAGGAAATGTAATCAACTACGGTGAGTACGGTCTGGTAGCTACCGAGCCGTGCTGGATCAAGTCCAATCAGATTGAGGCAGCCCGTGTTGCTATGACCCGTTATATCAAACGTGGCGGTAAAGTATGGATCAAGATTTTCCCGGACAAACCGGTAACTGCAAAGCCGGCTGAGACTCGTATGGGTTCCGGTAAGGGTGCTCTGGAGTACTGGGTTGCAGTAGTGAAACCGGGCAGAGTAATGTTTGAGATCGCAGGCGTATCCGAAGAGGTTGCCCGCGAGGCATTACGTCTGGCCATGCACAAGTTACCCTGCAAATGCAAGATCGTTGCTAAGGCAGATTTAGAAGGCGGTGATAACAGTGAAAACTAATAAATTTGTAGAAGGTTTACAGGCAAAATCAGCTGCAGAGTTACAGGAAGAATTAGTAGCTGCTAAGAAAGAGCTTTTCAACTTAAGATTCCAGAATGCAACCAACCAGTTAGATAATACCAGCAGAATTAAAGAGGTTCGCAGAAACATCGCTAGAATCCAGACTGTTATTACAGCAAAGTCCAAACTGGTGTAAGGTTTGAAAGGAGAACATGACCGTGGAGAGAAATTTAAGAAAAACCCGCGTTGGTAAAGTCGTAAGCGACAAGATGGATAAGACCATCGTAGTTGCAATTGAAGACCACGTAAAGCATCCTTTATACGGAAAAATCGTTAAAAAGACCGTTAAATTAAAAGCACACGATGAGAACAACGAGTGTGGCAAGGGCGATACCGTTAAAGTTATGGAAACCAGACCGCTGTCCAAGGACAAGAGATGGAGACTGGTTGAGATTATCGAGAAGGCTAGATAATAAAAGAAGCGGTGCGAAGCAGCGTTTCGCTACGCAAACGTAACGAAGTGTAGTTCGCGGTTCCCGAACAGGGGAGCTGGCGACAAAGGAAGGAGTATTCAGGTATGATTCAGCAGGAAACCAGACTGAAGGTTGCCGATAACACCGGAGCAAAAGAATTACTGTGCATCCGCGTTATGGGCGGCTCTACCAGAAGATATGCAAATATCGGTGATATCATCGTTGCTTCCGTTAAAGATGCAACACCAGGCGGCGTTGTAAAGAAGGGCGATGTTGTAAAGGCCGTTGTAGTACGTACCGTTAAGGGCGCACGCCGTAAAGACGGTTCTTATATTAAGTTCGATGAGAACGCAGCAGTTATTATCAAAGATGACAAGACCCCAAGAGGAACCCGTATCTTTGGGCCGGTAGCAAGAGAATTACGTGAGAAGCAGTTCATGAAGATCGTATCTCTGGCTCCGGAAGTACTGTAAGGAGGTGCCGACTGTGCAGAAAATTAAGAAAGACGACCTGGTAAAGGTTATCACAGGAAAAGATAAAGATAAAACCGGTAAAGTCCTTCACGTAAAAGACGGCAAGGTTACCGTTGAGGGCTGCAACATGGTTACAAAGCACTCCAAACCCAGTGCTGGTAATCCCCAGGGCGGCATTATCCATCAGGAAGCTGCTATGGACATCTCCAATGTAATGCTGATGGTTGACGGCAAAGCAACCCGTGTTGGCTTTGAAGTAAAAGACGGCAAGAAGGTTCGCGTAGCTAAGGCTACCGGCAAAGTAATTGACTAATTGCAGGGAGGAGGAACGAGAGTTGGCTAGATTAAAAGAACAGTATCAGAACGAAATGGTAGACGCTCTGATCAAAAAATTTGGATATAAAAACATCATGGAAGTCCCGAAGCTTGATAAGATCGTTATCAACATGGGCGTTGGTGAAGCAAAAGAAAACGCTAAGGTTCTGGACTCTGCAGTTAGAGATTTGGAGCTGATTACCGGACAGAAAGCCGTTACCACCAAGGCAAAGAAATCCGTTGCAAACTTCAAAATCAGAGAAGGCATGGCTATCGGATGTAAGGTTACCCTGCGTGGTGAGAAGATGTACGAGTTCGCAGATCGCCTGATTAACCTGGCTCTGCCCCGTGTACGTGACTTCCGCGGCGTAAACCCCAACGCATTTGATGGCAGAGGAAACTACGCTCTGGGTATCAAAGAGCAGCTGATTTTCCCGGAGATCGAGTACGATAAGGTTGACAAGGTAAGAGGTATGGACATTATCTTCGTTACCACTGCTAAGACTGACGAAGAGGCTCGTGAACTGTTAACATTATTTAACATGCCGTTTGCAAAATAACAGGAGGAAAGATCCATGGCAAAGACTTCTATGAAGATTAAGCAGCAGCGTCCGGCTAAATTCTCCACCAGAGAATATAACCGTTGCAGAATCTGCGGACGTCCGCATGCATATTTAAGAAAATACGGTATCTGCCGTATCTGCTTCAGAGAATTAGCATACAAGGGACAGATCCCTGGTGTGAAGAAAGCAAGCTGGTAGGCCGAAGGCAGCATAAGCGAAAACAAGCCGTCAGGCAGAAGTTGAGCTTAATGCCAGGCCCATCCCGAAACTTAGCGAGACTGAGCCGAAAGGCGAAAGTCGAGCTTGGTTGAGCGGGTAAGAGGTCCAGAGTGGAAACCAACCAACATAAATACAGGAGGAATTCTATCATGACAATGAGTGATCCGATTGCAGATATGCTTACAAGAATCCGTAATGCAAATACTGCGAAACATGATACTGTAGACGTACCGTCTTCCAAGATGAAGCTGGCTATCGCCGACATCCTGGTAAAAGAGGGTTACGTAGAGAAATATGATATCGTTGAGAACGGTGCGTTCAACAACATCCGCATCACCTTAAAGTATGGCGCTGACAAGAACGAGAAGATCATCAGCGGCATCAAGAAAATTTCCAAGCCGGGTCTGCGTGTATACGCAAACAAGGAGAACCTGCCGAAGGTTCTGGGCGGTCTGGGAATCGCTATCCTGTCCACCAACCATGGCGTTATTACCGATAAGGAAGCACGCAGACTGGGCGTAGGCGGAGAGGTTCTGGCTTTCGTTTGGTAATTTTACATTACAAAAGTATCTAAATAGAACTGAAAACAGAAAGCGCGCACAGCGCTTTCCGAAAATTTAAGTAGGAGGTAACAGGCATGTCACGTATTGGAAGAATGCCAATCGCAATCCCCGCAGGCGTAACTGTAACGATTGCTGAGAATAATAAAGTGACTGTAAAAGGTCCGAAGGGCACTCTGGAGAGAGAGCTGCCGGTAGAAATGGACATCAAGGAAGAAGATGGACATATTGTTGTAACCAGACCCAATGATTTAAAGAGAATGAAATCTCTGCACGGTCTGACCAGAACTCTGATCAACAACATGGTAGTTGGTGTAACCAACGGCTATGAGAAAGTTCTGGAGATCAACGGTGTAGGTTACAGAGCTTCTAAGCAGGGCAAGAAATTAACCCTTAACCTGGGCTATTCCCATCCGGTAGAGATGGAAGATCCGGAAGGTCTGGAGACCGTTCTGGAAGGTCAGAATAAGATCACGGTTAAAGGTATCGATAAAGAAAAAGTTGGCCAGTACGCTGCTGAAATCAGAGACAAGAGAAGACCTGAGCCGTATAAGGGCAAAGGTATTAAGTATGCTGATGAGACTATCAGACGTAAAGTTGGTAAGACTGGTAAGAAATAATTAAGGAGGATGCAGAAATGGTTAGCAAGAAATCAAGAAGCGAAGTTCGCGTGAAGAAACACGAGAGAATGCGTAACCGCTTTGCAGGTACTGCAGAGAGACCGCGTCTGGCTGTGTTCAGAAGTAATAATCATATGTATGCTCAGATTATTGACGATTCAGTCGGCAATACTCTGGTAGCAGCATCTACTGTAGAAAAAGCTGTAAAGGCAGAGCTGGAGCACACCAACGATACCGACGCAGCAGCTTATGTTGGAACTCTCATTGCTAAGAGAGCACTGGAAAAGGGAATTGAAGAGGTTGTATTCGACCGCGGCGGTTTCATTTACCAGGGTAAAGTTCAGGCACTTGCAGATGCAGCCCGTGAGGCTGGTCTGAAATTCTAGTAGAGAGGAGATCGGCATGAAGCGTACAATTATTGACCCAAGTCAGTTTGAATTAAATGACAACGTAGTAGCAATCAAGCGTGTATCCAAAACTGTAAAAGGCGGCCGTACCATGAGATTCTCTGCTCTGGTAGTAGTAGGCGACGGCAACGGCCATGTTGGTGCAGGTCTTGGTAAGGCTGGTGAGGTTCCGGAAGCAATCCGCAAAGGAAAAGAAGCAGCTATGAAGAATCTGGTAGAGATTCCGGTTGACGAGAACAAGAGCATTCCCCACGACCACATTGGTAAGTTCGGCAGCTCTTCCGTACTTCTGAAGAGAGCTCCGGAAGGTACCGGTATCATCGCAGGCGGCCCGGCTCGTTCCGTACTGGAGCTGGCAGGTATCAAGAACATCCGTGCAAAATCTCTGGGTTCCAACAACAAGACCAACGTAGTACTTGCTGTACTGAGCGGTCTGACTGAGCTGAAGACTCCGGAAGAGTTTGCAAGACTTCGCGGCAAATCTGTTGAAGAGATTTTAGGCTAAGGAGGACAATGAAATGGCAGAGAAGTTAAAAGTAACGTTAGTCAAATCTCCTATCGGTGCTATCCCGAAGCAGAGAGCAACTGTTGAGGCTCTGGGCTTACGGAAACTGAACAAGACTGTTGAGCTTCCGGATAATGAAGCTGTCAGAGGCATGATTTGGCACGTAAGACATTTAGTGAAAGTAGAAGAGATCTAATATAGACGTAAGGAGGTGCAACGCAATGGATTTATCCAATTTACAGCCTGCTGTTGGTTCCAAGCACAGCGATAATTTCAGAAGAGGACGCGGTCATGGTTCAGGCAACGGAAAGACTGCCGGTAAGGGCCACAAAGGTCAGAAGGCACGTTCTGGAGCTACCAGACCGGGATTTGAAGGCGGTCAGATGCCCTTATACAGACGTCTCCCGAAGAGAGGATTCAAGAACCGCAACACCAAGACCATCGTTGGCATTAACGTAAGCGCTCTGGAGTGCTTCGAGAACGATGCAGTTGTAACTGTTGAGTCCCTGATGGAGTGCGGAATCGTAAAGAATCCGAGAGACGGTGTGAAACTCCTGGGTAATGGTGAATTAACCAAAAAGCTGACCGTAAAAGTTGATGCATTCAGCGAGGGTGCAAAGGCAAAAATTGAAGCTTTAGGTGGAACCTGCGAGGTGATCTAATATGTTAAAGACACTCCGTAATGCATGGAAGGTAAAGGAGATCAGACAAAAGCTGATCTTCACCTTCATGATGCTGGTGGTAATCCGCTTTGGTTCTGAACTGCCGATTCCTGGAGTAAAAACGGACTTCTTTGCGAACTTCTTCGCAAACCAGTCCAACGATGCATTTGGCTTTTTCAATGCCATGACGGGTGGTTCCTTTACCTCTCTGTCTGTATTCGCATTGAGCATTACCCCATATATTACATCTTCCATTATCATGCAGCTGCTGACTATCGCTATTCCGAAACTGGAAGAGATGCAGCGTGACGGTGAGGATGGAAGAAAGAAGATTGCCGAGTACACCCGTTATCTGACTGTTGGTCTTGCTTTGATCGAATCCACCGCTATGGCGATTGGTTTCGGTGGAAGAGGACTTCTGCTCAGCTACGATGTATGGAGCATTCTGATTGCGGTAGCCACAATGACTGCCGGCAGTGCGTTTCTGATGTGGATTGGTGAGCGTATTACGGAGAAAGGCGTAGGCAATGGTATCTCCATTGTACTGCTTTTCAACATTATTTCCTCTCTTCCTGCAGATGTAAACACAATTTACAGCGTATTTTTAAGAGGGAAAAACATCGGTGCAACCGTAACCATTGCCATTCTTATTCTGGCATTTGTATGTGCTATGTTTGCATTCGTTGTAGTTCTTCAGGATGGTGAGCGGAGAATTCCCGTTCAGTATTCCAAAAAAATGGTAGGCAGAAAGCTTGTGGGCGGTCAGTCCTCCCACATTCCGCTGAAGGTGAATACCGCAGGCGTTATTCCGGTAATTTTTGCATCTTCCATTATGTCCTTCCCGGTTGTGATTGCACAGTTTTTCCAGCCGGATTATACCACTATCGGCGGCAAGATCCTGATGATGTTAAACTCTTCATCCTGGTTCCGTCCTGATATGCCCTGGTACTCTGTGGGTCTGGTGATTTACCTTGTACTGATTGTGCTTTTTGCATATTTCTATACATCTATCACCTTCAACCCTCTGGAAGTGGCAAACAATATGAAGAAGTCCGGCGGTTTTATCCCGGGTATCCGTCCTGGAAAGCCAACTTCTGATTATCTGAACAAGATTCTGAATTACCTGGTATTTATCGGTGCTGTCGGTCTGATTATTATCAGCGTCATCCCGATTATGATTTCCGGACTGTTTTCTGTAAGTCAGCTTTCGTTTATGGGAACTTCACTGATCATTATTGTCAGTGTTATTCTGGAAACGATTAAGTCCATTGAATCTCAGATGATAGTTCGAAACTACAAAGGCTTTTTGAACGATTAATACAGAGAGCTGCTGCACATTATGGGCAGCGGCTTTCTTGTTTCATAGGAAATGATTTCCGATGAAACAGGAAACGCTCCGCGAGGAGCGCCATGCGTCGGAAGGGAACTTTGTCGCAGAAGCGACCTGCCGCAGGCGGAGAAGCTCGCAGGCGAGCTTCTTTTTTATATGTATGGAGAAAAGGAGGATGTGACAATATGAAGATCATCATGTTGGGTGCGCCCGGAGCAGGAAAAGGCACCCAGGCCAAGAAAATTGCGGAGAAATACGGAATTCCTCATATTTCCACAGGAGATATTTTCCGTGCCAATATTAAAGGCGGAACAGAGCTGGGAATGAAAGCCAAATCCTACATGGATCAGGGACAGCTGGTTCCGGATGATGTGACGATTGGAATGCTGCTCGACCGCATCAGCCAGGCAGACTGTGAGGGCGGTTATGTGCTTGATGGCTTCCCCAGAACAATTCCTCAGGCAGAAAGTCTGACAGAGGCTTTGAAAGCCCGTGGAGAAAAAATGGATTATGCCATTGATGTAAATGTACCGGATGAGGCGATTGTAACCAGAATGTCCGGACGCAGAGCCTGCCTTGCATGCGGAGCAACCTACCATATTGTCTACAATCCCACAAAGCAGGAGGGCATTTGTGATGCCTGCGGCGAAAAGCTGGTTCTGAGAGATGACGATAAGCCGGAAACGGTTCAGAAGCGTCTGACAGTGTACCATCAGCAGACACAGCCGCTGATTGAGTATTACAAAAATGAAGGAATCCTGCATACGGTAGACGGAACAAAGAATTTAAATGAAGTTTTTAAAGACATCACCGATGTCCTGGGGGCGTAATTATGTCAGTAACCATTAAATCTGCAAGAGAAATTGAATTGATGCGTCAGGCTGGAAAAATTCTGGCAAGCGTACATGAGGAGCTGGGAAAGGCTCTTCGTCCGGGAATGAGTACCATGGACATTGATCGGCTGGGAGAAAAGCTGATTCGCAGCCATGGGTGCATCCCTTCTTTCAAAAATTACAACGGTTATCCTGCGTCTATCTGCGTTTCAGTTAATGACGAGGTTGTACACGGGATTCCCAGCAAGCACCGGATTATCCGGGAAGGTGATATTGTCAGCCTGGATGCAGGCGTGATTTATCACGGCTATCATTCCGATGCAGCCCGTACTCATGCAATCGGAAAAATTACACCGGAGGCGGAAAAACTGATTCAGGTTACCCGCGAAAGCTTTTTTGAAGGAATCAAGTTTGCAAAAGCAGGCAATCATCTCAATGATATCTCATCTGCCATTCAGGCTTATGCAGAAAGCTTTGGCTATGGAGTGGTAAGAGATTTGGTGGGACATGGGATTGGAGATCATCTTCACGAGGAGCCGGAGATTCCCAACTTTGCACAGAAGCGCAGGGGAATCCGTCTGATGCCCGGTATGACTCTTGCCATTGAACCGATGATCAATGCAGGTCGTCCGGATGTTGTGTGGATGGATGATGACTGGACAGTAGTGACTGATGACGGTTCTTTGTCAGCCCATTATGAGAATACAATTTTGATCACAGAGGGCGAACCGGAGATTCTTTCTCTGTAATAAAGGCGGTGCAAGCGTGAAACTGAAGCCAGGCTGTCTTTGCCGGTCCCTTGCAGGAAATGACAGGGATCGATACTATATCATAATAGACGACCGGGGGGACTATGCTGCAGTCGCAGACGGAGAGAAGATGACTGCAGCCAGTCCCGGACGGAAAAACAAGAAGCATATCCAGTCAGAGAAAACGCCGGTTTTATCCGGCTCTTCTCTGACGGATGAAGCAATCAAAGCCATTACTGCAAATAGGAGGTAGAACCCATGTCAAAAGCAGACGTAATTGAAATTGAAGGAACTGTTGTAGAGAAGCTCCCCAACGCCATGTTTCAGGTTGAACTGGAAAATGGTCATCAGGTTCTGGCCCATATCAGCGGAAAGTTGCGGATGAATTATATCCGTATTCTGCCGGGCGACAAGGTAACCATCGAATTATCCCCCTATGATCTGACCAAGGGCCGGATTATCTGGAGAGATAAATAAGAAAAAGACCGGAAAAATCCGGTTTTTTTATGAATTTTTTTGCAAAAAAGTACTTGCATAATAGAAAACATAATGTTATACTATTATGGCGACTTTGTTGAGATGCCGGGTGAAGTTTGTCTAAAATTGCGCCCGGATAAACCAATATGTCCGGCTCGCCGGATGTATGCAACTGGAAACGCCCCGGCCTGTGGAACGACATGGTTTCAGAAAGCAGGGCGGCTTAGAGGAAAGGAGAATTGCCGTGAAGGTGAGATCATCAGTAAAACCGATTTGCGAAAAGTGCAAAATCATCAAACGCAAAGGCAGTATCAGAGTAATCTGTGAAAATCCTAAGCACAAGCAGAGACAAGGTTAACAAACAAAAAGTAATAGGAGGTGTACGACACACATGGCTCGTATCGCAGGTGTTGATTTACCAAGAGAAAAACGTGTTGAGATCGGTCTGACTTATATCTACGGTATCGGTAGAACAAGTTCAAACCGCATTCTTGCTGAGGCAGGCGTGAATCCGGACACTCGTGTCAAGGATCTGACCGATGACGAAGTTAAGAAGCTGGCAGCAATCATTGCTGATTCTCAGATGGTTGAGGGTGACTTACGTCGTGAGATCGCTATGAACATCAAGAGACTGCAGGAGATCGGCTGCTATCGTGGTATCCGTCACAGAAAAGGTCTGCCGGTTCGTGGTCAGAAGACCAAAACCAATGCAAGAACCCGCAAAGGTCCCCGTAAGACTGTTGCAAACAAGAAGAAATAATAAGCATCGTACAATTTAGAGAGATGCAGTTCTCTGGACAAGTGTACAGGGAACAGAAAGTAACGTGTAGTACGAATCAGGTTGCATGTTTTAAAAACAGGAAACAGGATTCAAGTAAGAAGAAAGTAGGTTAGTTTAAAATGGCTAAAAAGGTGTCCACTAGTAAAAAAGTGACAAAAAAGCGTGTAAAGAAAAACGTTGAACGCGGACAGGCACATATCCAGTCTTCTTTTAACAATACAATCGTTACCTTAACTGACGCGCAGGGTAACGCACTGTCTTGGGCAAGCGCTGGTGGTCTGGGATTCAGAGGTTCAAGGAAATCTACTCCATATGCAGCACAGATGGCTGCAGAGACTGCTGCTAAAGCAGCTTTAGTACATGGTTTAAAATCTGTAGACGTTATGGTTAAAGGTCCTGGTTCAGGCCGTGAAGCAGCAATCCGTGCACTTTCTGCATGCGGTATCGAAGTAACTAGCATTAAGGACGTAACTCCCGTTCCGCATAACGGATGTCGCCCGCCAAAACGTAGAAGAGTCTGATAGGAGGTACTAAAAGTGGCAGTAGATAGAGTTCCTGTTCTTAAAAGATGCAGATCTCTTGGATTAGATCCGATCTATTTAGGAATTGATAAAAAGTCAAACAGAGAATTAAAGAGAGCAAACAGAAAAATCAGCGAGTATGGCCTTCAGCTGCGTGAAAAGCAGAAAGCAAAATTCATCTATGGCGTTCTGGAGAAACCGTTCCGCAACTACTACACCAAGGCTGAGAAGATGGAAGGCCAGACTGGTGAGAACATGATGATTCTGCTGGAGAGAAGACTGGACAACGTTATCTTCCGTATGGGATTTGGCCGTACTCGTCGCGAGACCAGACAGATCGTTGATCACAAGCACATCCTGGTAAACGGCAAATGCGTAAACATTCCGTCCTACCTGGTAAAAGTCGGTGATGTAATCGAAGTAAAAGAGAAAGCAAAATCTGCTCAGAGATATAAAGATGTTCTGGAAGTAACCTCCGGTCGTCTGATTCCGGCTTGGCTGGATGTTGACCAGGAGAACTTAAAGGGCGTTGTTAAAGAACTGCCCACCAGAGATGAGATTGATGTTCCGGTAAACGAAATGCTTATCGTCGAGTTGTACTCCAAATAATAAAAATATGCAGGCAGCAGAGCTGCTGAGACATTTTATATGCAGACTGTTCTCCGGGGTTCCCGGAGAACATCTATGGAGTGCGAAATAACCCTCGATAGAAAACCCAAAAGGAGGGGCTATAGTCGTGTTCGATTTTGAAAAACCAAACATTGAGATTGTTGAAATTTCAGATGATAAGAAATATGGCAAGTTTGTAGTTGAACCGCTTGAGAGAGGCTACGGCACCACATTAGGCAATTCTCTTCGGAGAATTATGCTTTCATCTTTACCCGGTGCAGCTATCAGTCAGGTGAAAATCGACGGCGTTTTGCATGAGTTCAGTTCTATCCCCGGAGTAAAAGAGGATGTAACTGAGATTATCATGAACATCAAGAGCTTATCTATTAAGAACAACAGCGACAGCAACGAAGTAAAAACTGCTTACATCGAGTTTGAAGGTGAAGGCGTGATTACTGCTGCTGATATCCAGGCTGACCCGGACATCGAAATCATGAATCCGGATCAGGTGATTGCTACCTTAAGCGGCGGCACAGACAGCAAGTTCTATATGGAGCTGACCATCACCAAGGGCCGCGGATATGTAAGCGCTGATAAAAATAAAAACGAAGAGCTGCCTATCGGCGTAATTGCGATTGACTCCATTTACACTCCGGTAGAGCGTGTTAATATGGCGATTGAGAATACCCGTGTGGGACAGGTTACCGATTACGATAAGCTGACCCTGGACGTTTACACCAACGGAACCCTGGCTCCCGATGAGGCAGTCAGCCTGGCTGCAAAGGTGTTAAGCGAGCATCTGAATCTGTTCATTGATCTGTCTGAGAATGCCAAGACTGCAGAGATCATGGTAGAGAAGGAAGACAATGAGAAAGAGAAAGTGCTTGAGATGAACATCGATGAGCTTGAGCTTTCCGTTCGTTCCTACAATTGCTTAAAGAGAGCTGGAATCAATACTGTGGAGGAGCTGTGCAACAGAACTCCGGAGGATATGATGAAGGTGAGAAACCTTGGCCGGAAGTCTCTTGAAGAGGTTCTCGCCAAGTTGAAAGAGCTTGGATTACAGCTGAATCCCAGCGAAGAGTAAAATAAAAGGTGCCTGTTTCCGTAAGTCCGATGATGCAGGAACCGGGTACAGGAAATATTATGGTGATGCGGTCCGGTAAGACCAAAGGGCACGGCACTGCACTCCCGACTATCAGGAGGAAAATAAAATGGCAGGTTATAGAAAGCTTGGAAGAACTTCCAGCCAGAGAAAAGCAATGATCCGCAGCCAGGTAACTGCACTGCTGTATCATGGAAGCATTAAGACCACTGAGGCAAGAGCAAAAGAGATCCGCAAAGTTGCTGAAGGTCTGATTGCAATGGCTGTTAAAGAGAAAGATAACTTTGAGACTGTTACCGTTACCGCTAAGGTTGCCCGCAAGGACAAAGACGGCAAGAGAGTCAAAGAAGTTGTAAACGGCAAGAAAGTTACCGTTTATGATGAAGTTCAGAAGGAAATCAAGAAGGATAATCCTTCCAGACTGCATGCTAGACGTCAGATGCTGAAGGTTCTGTACGATGTAACAGAGGTTCCGGCAACTGCTGCTGGCAGAAAGAAAAACACCAAGTCCGTAGATCTTCCGGCAAAGCTCTTTGATGAGATTGCTCCGAAGTACGTTTCCCGTAACGGTGGATATACCCGTATCGTTAAGATCGGTCAGCGTAAGGGCGACGGCGCTATGGAAGTTCTGTTAGAGCTGGTATAATAAAATTACAAGGGCTGATGCTGATGCATCAGCTCTTTTTTTGATCTTACAGGGGGATGCGGGGAATTGTTTTTCAATAACAGCTTTTTCTTTCAATAAGGTAAGAATATCGTAAGTTGACGTTACAACTGATGACACTTATAATAAAATTAGAAACAATATTAACTGTATTGCATTTATACAGTAAGATAGAAAAGTGAGGGAAGATTTATGAAGAGAAAAAGCAGACATGTATGGGCGCTGTTGCTGGCAGCGGCTCTCACACCTGCAGGGATGATTACATCTCTGGCGGCTGAGCGGACGATCTCCAGTGTGACAATCCGGATTGATTCAGAGCTTGAAGCCGGAAGTACATTACCTGGAATCGGGTGGAGCAATGCAGGAACCAGCGAACATGCCTCAGAGGGTGAAATATTAGTCACAAATTCCTCCAGAAAGTATGATATTACAGATGCGGAGTGGACCACATCCACATCGAAGACGATGGGGGTAGGCGATACGCCGGAGATGAAAGTAACTCTGACGCCCCGGGATGACGGGGGAGACGAGTACCAGTTCAAAGGTACTTACCGCTCCAGCAATGTCAGTGTTCGCTACGGCAATTTTATCAGCGCCTCAAAAAAGGACGGCAACCTGATTGTGAAGCTGAGAGTAAGGGCGATTGAGGGAACCTTTGCTCCGCCGGAGGATGCCTACTGGAAGGACAACAGCCGCGGCACAGCCCGCTGGGAAGAGCCTGAGGAAGGCGGAACCGGAAAATATGAGGTTGTTTTAAAACGAGGATCCAGCAAGATTCACACAGCAGAAACCACCTCACACAGCTATAATTTCTATCCCTATATGACAAGAGAAGGCACTTATACCTTCCGGGTGCGCTGTATTGCCAAAAGCGGTAAGCAGGAAGACTATGGAGAAAGCAGCGAGTGGGTAGAATCTGATGAGATCTATCTGGCAAAAGAGGATGTTTCAGACGGAAGCGGACAGAACAACGGCGGTGGTTCCGGAACCGGTCCTGGCTCCGGTGCAAAGGTCGGCTGGCAGCGCTCCGGAAATACCTGGTATTACTATTATCCTGACGGTTCTTACCACAAGAACGGCTGGGCGCAGGTAGCAGGAAAATGGTATCTGTTTGATAATGACGGACGGATGCTGACCGGCTGGCAGAACCGCAACAATCAGACTTATTACTTAACAGAAAACGGAGATATGGTGATTGGATGGGTTCTGTGGAATCATCGCTGGTACTATATGAATCCGACTCAGGATGCATTTTTAGGATGTATGCTGAGAGACCGCTGGGCTACTGTAGATGGAAAGACCTACTGGTTTACCAGCGACGGCTCTATGGCAGAGGGATGGTATCAGGTAGAAGGTAACTGGTATTACTTCTATCCGGGAAGCGGACAGAAGGCAGTGAATACCTGGATTGATACTTTCTATGTTAATGAGAACGGAGTATGGATTCGCTAGAACTTCATATAGAAGAAAACGCGTTTCACCAGAGAAAAAGGATAAAGGATAACATAAACAGATGCGGCAGGATAAGCGATTCTGCCGCATCTGTTGTTTTACAGAAAATTCCTTCCTGTGAAATAAAAGCGCTTTGCAAAAATGTGCGCCTGCAGTTTCCTCAATAGATATGGAAGAAACCGGTCTGGTCTGTCAGCGTTACTTTTGTCTGGAAAAAAGAGGTTCCAGACTTCTGTTTAGAATCCCGGTCAGGTAGGCAATTGCAATCCCGTAGTTGGTAAAGGGAACACCGGCGTCCTCTGCGCATTTCTGACGGTACAGCATTTCTTTTGTACCCAGCATACAGCCTCCGCAGTGGAGAATCAGCCGGTAAGGAGACAGATCCTCCGGAAAGTCACGGCCGGAGCTGGTATGAATGGAAAAGGTTTTTCCCGTATGCCTGGACAGGAGAGCGGGAAGCTTTACAGTTCCAATATCTCCGCACTGGCGGTGGTGGGTGCAGCCTTCGGAAATCAGAATTGGATCTCCGTCCCGGAGCATTTCAATGGCTTCGACTCCACGGACAGCTGTTTCCAGAAATCCCTTATATCGGGCCATGAGAATCGAAAACGAGGTGAGCGGAATGGTTTCCGGAAGGATCCTGCTGACCGGTCCGAAAACCTGGCTGTCTGTGATAACAAGAGAGGGACAGATTCCGGCCTGGCTCTGAAGCTTTTCCAGAGTCATGGCAAGCTCTGTGTCGCGGACTGCCAGAGCCATGGAACCGGAATCAAGAATATCCCGCAGAACCTGCTGCTGGGGAAGGATCAGACGTCCCCTGGGAGCGGCTTTATCAATGGGAATCACCAGAAGGATCAAATCTCCGGGAGAAATCAGATCAGACACAAGCGGTTTATGGAAGCTTTCAGAAGGCAGAAGCGCGGCAATCTGCTCTTTCAGTTCATGGATATGAAAGCCGGTTTCTGCGCTGACATAAAGCACCGGAGCATCTGTCCGGAGAGCCCGGGAAATGTCTGTTTGATCAGGCATTTCCTTGATTTCTTTTTCCGGATTCAGCAGATCGCTTTTATTGAAGGCGATCAGATAGGGAAGCTGTTTTTCCTGAAACAGACGAATCAGCTCTTCCTCCCAGGCGGTTGGCCCCTCCGCTGCATCAATTACAAGAACGGCACAGTCGGAGCGGTTGAGAATCTGCTTTGTGCGCCGGACACGGAGACTGCCCAGGCTTCCCTCGTCATCAAAGCCCGGAGTATCCATTACGACAACAGGACCAAGAGGCAGAAGCTCCATGGATTTGTATACCGGATCCGTAGTTGTGCCGCGTACACTGGATACAACAGACATCTGTTGTCCGGTTACTGCATTTACAAGACTGGACTTTCCGGCATTTCGTCTGCCAAAAAAACCAATGTGAATCCGTTCTCCGTAAGGGGTGTCGTTTAATCCCATATCTCGTCCTCTCTTTCCAATCAGAACCGGAAATCCCGGATGCCCTGTTCGATTTTTTCCAGATGATCCCGGCAGATATTCCGCACATTTTCTTTTGGAATATTTTGAAGCTCTGCCTGAATCAGTGCTTCTCCGATTTTTCTTGTTTCTTCCGATGCATAATCCATCAGATATTCCTTCAGAGTCATCAGGGCATTGGGATGACAGCAGTTTTGAATCTGGCCGCTCTTGCAAAGGCTCATAAAGCGGTCTCCTGTGCGGCCCTCACGATAGCAGGCTGTACAGAAGGACGGAATGTAATTCATTTCCATGAGCCATTTTACCACCTCGTCGAGAGTGCGCTGATCCGATACGTCAAACTGTTCCGTGTCGGTGGGGCGTTCCTCCTCGGTATAGCCGCCGACAGAAGTCCGGGAGCCTCCGCTGATCTGGGATACGCCAAGACGGATTACCTTTTCCCGCACACTCTGGCTTTCTCTGGTGGAAATGATCATGCCGGTGTAAGGAACAGATACACGGATCAGAGCGCAGATTTTTGCAAAGGTTTCGTCATCAATGCCATTATCAAAGGCAGAGGGATCGATGTCGTCAGCGTGTTTAATCCGGGGAACGCTGATGGTATGAGGTCCTACACCGTGGACAGCCTCCAGATGCTCTGCGTGCATCAAAAGACCGGCAAATTCATACTTATACAGTTCCAGGCCGAAAAGAACGCCCAGTCCCACATCATCAATTCCTCCCTCCATAGCCCGATCCATAGCCTCTGTGTGATAGCAGTAATTGTGCTTGGGTCCTGTGGGATGAAGCTTTTCATAGCTTTCCTTATGATAGGTTTCCTGGAAAAGAATGTAGGTTCCGATTCCGGCTTCCTTCAGCTTTCTGTAATTTTCCACGGTAGTGGCGGCAATATTGACATTGACGCGGCGGATGGCTCCGTTTTTATGCTTGATGGAATAGATCGTCTGAATGCATTCCAGAATATAATCAATGGGATTGTTGACCGGATCTTCTCCGGATTCAATGGCAAGACGTTTGTGGCCCATATCCTGAAGTGCAATAACCTCTGCGGCAACCTCCTCCTGGGTCAGCTTTTTCCGGGCAATGTGTTTGTTTTTCAGATGATAGGGACAGTAGGTGCAGCCGTTGACACAGTAGTTGGACAGATAAAGCGGCGCAAAAATGACAATCCGGTTTCCATAAAATTTCTTTTTCAATTCCTCTGCCAGATCATAGATTTCGTTGATTTTTTCCTGGTTGTCACAGGCCAGGAGAACAGACGCCTCCCGGTGAGTCAGCCCCTTGCAGAGCCGGGCTTTTTCAATAATGCTGTCAATCAGAGGAAGGTTATCCTTGTTTTCTTCCGCATAAGACAGAGTGTCTAAAATTTCCTGGTGATTGATAAATTCTTCTGCTTTCTTTGATTTGGGATTGTATGAATACATAATTTTTCCTTTCTTTCGGGTCAGAGCTTCTTCCCCGTCAGTGTTTATTTTGTTGGGTGTTCCTGATCAATCAGACTGTCTCCCCGGTCTGCTGAAATAGAAAAGCCGATGGATTCCATAGATTCCTTCAGCAGGCTGATGGATTCAGCCGCTTCTTTGCCGGTGCAGAGCTTATTGTCGTAAAGCTGGTATTTTTCCCGTACAGAGGCCGGGGAAAGGTTGGGCATAATAACATTGGCGCCGCAGCAGATTCCCGCTTCCCGTCCATCTTTTTGGGCGGTGCCCAGAGCTGTCGTGGCTGGCAGCAGTACCCGGGGAAGAAGCAGCCGGATAACAGAGAGAAGAAACAGTGTCAGCTCAGTGCTTCCGTTTGACTCCCGGGCAAAAGGGGTATCCCTGTGAGAGAGAAAGGGACCGATTCCGACCATGTGAGGCCGGAAGGTTTTGATAAATCTCAGGTCTGCAGTCAGATGATCCACAGTCTGTCCCGGTGATCCCACCATAAATCCGCATCCGGTCTGATATCCGATGGAGCGGAGATTTTTCAGACATTCCATCCGGTTGGAAAAGCTCATGGAATCCGGGTGAAGCAGGTGATAATGCTCCGGAGACGCGGTCTCATGGCGGAGAAGGTAGCGGTCAGCTCCTGAGTCAAAAAGTCTCTGATAGCTTTCGCGGCTTCGTTCTCCCAGAGAGAGAGTAATGGCGCAGTCCGGAAATTCCTGACGGATGGCAGCGGTGATTGCTGTCATGCGCCCGTCATGAAACCAGGGGTCTTCTCCGCCCTGGAGAACAAAGGTGCGAAATCCCAGAGCATACCCATGACGGCAGCATTCCAGAATCTCTTCCTGAGTCAGCCGGTACCGCTGTGCTTTTTTGTTGCTGCAGCGGATTCCGCAGTAATAGCAGTCGTTTTTGCAGAAGCTGCTGATTTCAATCAGACCGCGGATAAAAACCTGTCCTTTGTAAAAGGTTCTGCACTGAAGAGCTGCCTGCTCCTTCAGATAAGCAGAAACCTCTTCATTTCTCCGGGATAAAAGACGTTTCAGATCCGCGTCGGGTAAATCGTGCTTCCGGGCCAGGGTCCGGGCAAGCTCAAGAAGGGAATCTCTGCTCATGACTTTACCCCGGAGTAAATGGTTTTAGAGCTGACGCCCTTTAATTTGCCTACCTTTCCGGAAAGGGCGGATATAACATTCTGGGGAGCGTCCAGGGCAATGCTGATAATGCTGATCTCTTTTTCCCGGTAGGGGATTCCCATGCGTCCGATAATATACTGCCGGTAGTCATGGAGAATGTCATTCAGCGTTTCTACAGATTCCGGATTTTCCACCACAATGCCCACCATGGCAATCCGGTGTTCCTGGTTTGGGGAAGATAGCTTTTCCATAGAGTCTCCTTTCTTATGCTGGAAAACATACAGAGAAAAAAAGCCATACCGGACAGAGCCGGTACGGCAGGGCAGAATTCTCCTGTAAAAAATACGGGAACCTTATACCTCAAAGCCTGTTTTCGGTGTCAGGATACATAGCTGTATTGTACTACAGCATAAGAGTTTGCGCAACAGCTCTTGACTGTTAATCTGAGATAGCGTAAAATTGGTAACAGTTTAGAAGCCGCAAGGCGAAAAACGGAAAACATGAGGACGGTACAGAAAGGATCCGGTATGGGGATTATCAAAGCTTCTAAATTAATATATGATTATATCCGCAGAGATGAGGAGGATCATGAGGAGGAGGTCAGCCGCGCGATTGATCAGCTGACCCTGGATATACAGCAGGGAGATTTTGTTGCAATTCTGGGCCATAACGGCTCGGGCAAATCAACCTTTGCAAAGCAGGTTAACGGAATTCTTCTGCCAACAGAGGGAACCGTATGGATTTCCGGTATGGATACCAGAGATGACAGCCATATCTGGGATATCAGAAAAACGGCAGGAATGGTATTTCAGAATCCGGACAACCAGATTATCGGAAATATTGTAGAGGAGGATGTAGGCTTCGGACCGGAGAATCTGGGCGTTCCTACGGATGAAATCTGGAAACGAGTAGATGAAAGCCTGGAAGCAGTGGGAATGACCGCTTACCGGCTGAAATCTCCAAACAAGCTTTCCGGAGGTCAGAAACAGAGGGTAGCCATAGCGGGAGTCATGGCTATGCGTCCCCAGTGTATTATTCTGGACGAGCCGACGGCTATGCTGGATCCCAATGGACGAAAGGAAGTTATTGCCACCCTGCACGAGCTGAATCAGAAGGAAGGAATTACGGTGCTTCTGATTACTCATTATATGGAAGAGGCCATTGATGCAGACAGAATTATCGTGATGGATGACGGACGGCTGGTGATGGACGGAACACCCAGGGAGATTTTTTCCAGGGTAAAGGAGCTGAAGGAATACCGGCTGGATGTGCCCCAGGTAACAGAGCTGGCATGGGAACTGAAAGAGGCAGGAGTGAAGCTTTCTGCAGGGATTCTGACAATGGAGGAGCTGATGAGAGAGCTGCTTCCTCTGTTTCAGGAAAAGTATCCCGAACAGGTGAAGTTGGAGGAAGAATAACATGGCAATCCGGGCAGAGCATTTGAATTTTCTGTATGGGGAAGGAACTGTTTATGAGCAGTACGCCCTGAAGGATGTGAATTTTGAGATTGAAGACGGTCAGTTTATCGGACTGATTGGCCACACCGGCTCAGGAAAGTCTACGCTGATCCAGCATTTAAACGGACTTCTGCGGGCCAGCAGCGGGGCGCTTTATTATAATGGAGAAAATATTTACCAGGATGGCTATGATATGAAAAAGCTGCGCAGCAAAGTCGGACTGGTATTCCAGTATCCGGAGCATCAGCTGTTTGAGGTTGATGTATTTTCTGATGTGTGCTTTGGTCCGAGAAACCAGGGACTGGAAAAGGAAGAGATTGAGCAGCGGGCAAGAGAGGCTTTGCAGCAGGTAGGGCTGGAGGAGCGGTTCTGGACGCAGTCGCCCTTTGAACTTTCCGGCGGTCAGAAGCGGAGAGTGGCTATTGCCGGAGTTCTGGCAATGAAGCCGGAGGTTTTGATTTTAGATGAGCCGACGGCAGGACTGGATCCCAAGGGACGGGATGAAATTCTGGATGAGATTGCGGCTCTTCACAGAGAGAAAAAGATGACCATTATTCTGGTGTCTCACAGCATGGAGGATGTAGCCCGGTATGCAGACCGGATTATGGTTATGAACCACGGGGAAAAGGTGTTTGACGCACCGCCCAAGGAGGTATTTCGCCATTACCGGGAACTGGAACAGATTGGGCTGGCTGCACCGCAGATTACGTATATTGTACACAGCCTGAGAGATCATGGAGTTCCCGTTGCCGATGACATTACTACGGTAGAAGAAGCGAAAGAGGCAATTCTGGAGCTTTTAAACAGTCCGGACAAAGCCCGAAACGGGAGAAAGTTGAGCGAACAAGTATGATACGAGACATTACCTTAGGACAATATTATCCGGTGGATTCGGTGATACACCGCCTGGACCCCAGAACCAAGCTGTTTGGAACCCTGGTATTTATTGTATCCCTGTTTCTGGCAGACAGTCTGATCGGATATGGAATTGCCACAGTGTTTCTGTTTGGCGCCATTCATTTATCCAGAGTTCCTTTTAAATTTATTGTACGGGGACTGAAAACCATTGTTGTGCTGCTGCTGATCAGCGTCAGCTTTAATCTGTTTCTCACACCGGGTACAGTGCTGTTTCAGATAGGGTTTCTGAAGCTGACCTGGGAGGGACTGAGAATGGCCGGCTTTATGGCATTACGGCTGATTTATCTGGTTATTGGTTCCTCTATTATGACATTGACAACAACCCCCAATCAGCTGACAGACGGGCTGGAAAAGAGTCTTGGATTTCTGAACAAGGTGGGAATTCCTGTACATGAGGTTTCCATGATGATGTCCATTGCCCTGCGTTTTATTCCGATTCTGGTAGAGGAAACAGATAAAATTATGAAAGCCCAGATGGCCCGGGGCGCAGATTTTGAAAGCGGAAATCTGATTCAGAAGGCAAAAAGCATGGTGCCTCTTCTGGTGCCGCTGTTTATTTCCGCATTTCGCCGTGCAACGGACCTGGCTATGGCTATGGAAGCGCGCTGCTATCACGGCGGCGTGGGAAGAACGAAAATGAAGCCGTTAAAATATGCGTCCAGAGATCGGATGACCTATGTGGTTTATGCAGCCTATCTGGCCCTGATCTTTGTTTTCGGGCGGTAGGCTCCCGGGTATCAGGAAAGAAAGTGGAGACAAACTTATGAAACGTGTAAAATTGGTGGTGGCCTACGACGGAACGAATTATTGCGGATGGCAGCTGCAGCCTAATGGCGTGACCATTGAAGAGGTGCTGAATCGGGCGCTGACAGAGCTTTTAAGAGAGCCGATTATGGTGATTGGAGCCAGCAGAACGGATTCCGGCGTTCATGCCAGGGGAAACGTGGCGGTTTTTGATACAGAAAACAGGATGCCTGCAGATAAAATCTGTTTCGCTTTAAATCAGCGTCTTCCGGAGGATATCCGGATTCAGTCTTCAGAGGAGGTTCCTCTGTCCTGGCATCCCAGAAAGGCAAACTGTACCAAAACCTATGAATACAAGATCCTTAACAGGAAGATCGCCATGCCTCTGGAACGGCTGTATTCCCACTTCTGTTATTTTCCTCTGGATGTGGAAAAAATGCGCCAGGGTGCAGCGTATCTGGTGGGAGAGCATGATTTTAAAAGCTTTTGTACCGTGCGTTCCCAGGCGGAGGAGACAGTGCGCACCATTTACAGTCTGGATGTGACCAGAGATGAAGGGGATATGATTACAATTCGCATCAGCGGAAGCGGATTCCTTTACAATATGGTTCGGATTATAGCCGGAACCCTGATGAAGGTGGGCATGGGAGTTTATCCGCCGGAGCATGTGGAGGAAATCCTGGAGGCGAGAGATCGGCAGCAGGCAGGCCAGACGGCTCTGGCCAGAGGGCTGACTCTGGTGAACATGGAGTATGAAAAGGAGCTTCCCCGGTGGTGTCACAGCCAGAACCGGCACTGGAATTACCATATTCTCCAGTCCCATATCAAAAATGAGAAAACGGCATTTTTCCTGGTGGAACGGTGCAGGGACGAGGAGTGGGAACGGCTTCTGCGGCGAACGATTCACCATGCTTTCCAGAACGGAGCAGAGCTGGTCTGCGTGGCGGATCTGGAAAAGGAGCGATTGAAGCCGGGAGACAGGTACGGATATTATGTCATAGGTGAAAAAGAGGCGGTTTCCGCGGAAAAGGCGCTGCAGCTTCTGGATGCGGAGGAGAAGAAAGAAATTCAGGAAATCGGCTGTCCCGAATCGGCAGTATGGTTTGGCGCTGTGGACGGCGGGAAAGAGGCCGTGTAGTTTGTCAGGCAGGAAGCAATTTATGATTTGGTATATGGTAGAAAGAAAACCGGGGAAATGCAGAAAAACCTTGAAAACACTGGAAGAAAACCCTTGACACGCGTGAATGTGTGGGATATAATGTATAACTGTGACGTTAGGTGGAAATGCTTAAGCCAAAGCCCCGGAGTAGGCATTTTACTATAAAGCTGATTAAGAATCATGTAGTTTAACAGGAGGTTAACCAATGAAGAGTTTTATGGCTAGTCCAGCGACGATTGAGAGAAAATGGTACGTAGTAGATGCTACCGGATATACATTAGGACGTTTGGCTTCAGAAGTAGCAAAAGTTTTAAGAGGTAAAAACAAACCGATTTACACCCCGCACGTAGACTGCGGCGATTATGTAATCGTTGTAAATGCAGATAAAGTGAAAGTAACCGGCAAAAAGCTGGATCAGAAAGTATATTACAGCCATTCCGATTATGTGGGCGGCATGAAAGAAGCTACCCTGCGCGAGATGATGGACAAGAAGCCGGAGCGCGTAATCGAGCTGGCAGTTAAGGGTATGCTTCCGAAGGGACCTTTAGGAAGAAGTATGATTACCAAGCTTCATGTATATGCAGGTCCGGAGCATGAGCACGCAGCTCAGAAGCCGGAAGCTCTGGAAATCAAATTTTAATTAAAGGTACTGAAAGGAGGAAGTTATCATGGCAAATAAATATTACGGAACAGGAAGAAGAAAAAAATCCATCGCAAGAGTATATCTGGTACCGGGTACCGGCAAGATTACTATCAATAAAAGAGACATCGACGAGTATCTGGGTCTGGAGACCTTAAAGCTGATCGTACGTCAGCCGCTGGTTGCTACCGAAACCACAGATAAATTCGACGTTATGGTAAACGTTCGCGGCGGCGGCTTCTCCGGACAGGCAGGCGCTATCCGTCACGGCATCTCCAGAGCTCTGCTGCAGGCAGACGCTGATTTCAGACCGGTTCTGAAGAAAGCAGGCTACCTGACCAGAGATCCGCGTATGAAAGAGAGAAAGAAGTACGGTCTCAAAGCAGCTCGTCGCGCTCCGCAGTTCAGCAAGCGATAATCGACTGCTCAGACTATATCAAAATGGTTCAAAAAGCCCGGAAAATCAAGGTTTTCCGGGCTTTTGCTATATCTAAACGGGCTGATATGGTTTGACCAAATTTGGCAAAACGAGAGCCGATTTCACCCAATTTTTAGTGGTTAAATATAGGACAACCGGCAAAAATGGGGTCAAAAAACGGCCTTAGTGGTTAAAAAATAGGACAACCAGAGAGCAATTTCGGGGGTATTTTTGAGGGTGATTTGGCACTCTCAGACACCGGATTTTTCGCTGGAGGGTTTGGCATAATCTGACCAAATCTGAACAATTAAATACGATTCTAATGCAGGCACTCAGTAACAAATAACTGGGTGCTTTTTTTGTTTCAGAGATTCCGGCATTAGAAAGGGCCGTCACTTTATGATTTTGAAGTGGCGGTTTTTTCTATTTCCAGAAACAACAGCAACAATCAGAAATGAGGTGAAGTCATGAACACACAAATCATCGCCATCGCCAACCAGAAAGGCGGCGTTGGCAAAACAACAACCTGTGCGAACTTGGGAATAGGTCTGGCACAGGTCGGAAAGAAAGTGCTTCTGATCGACGGGGACCCGCAAGGAAGCCTGACAATCAGCTTGGGAAATCCGCAACCAGACAAGCTGCCATTTACACTGTCGGATGCAATGGGCAAAATTCTGATGGATCAGCCTATACGCCCCGGAGAAGGTATTCTGCATCATGCAGAAGGCGTTGACCTGATGCCTGCGGATATTCAGCTTTCCGGTATGGAGGTTTCTCTGGTAAACGCCATGAGCCGTGAAACGATTTTACGGCAATATCTGGACACACTGAAGGGGCAATACTCCCATATCCTCATCGACTGCCAGCCCTCCCTGGGTATGCTCACAGTCAATGCGCTGGCCGCTGCGAACAGGATCATCATTCCCGTTCAGGCGGAGTATCTGCCCGCCAAAGGGCTGGAACAGCTGCTCTCCA
>ERZ835762.245-NODE-245-length-71207-cov-16.267315_pt1 | contig 71207 bp, 69 predicted proteins | sample MGYA00519687_ERZ835762 | MGnify/ENA primary metagenome ERZ835762 (study PRJEB31850, sample SAMEA3708783) | human gut metagenome | biome: human gut; feature: human-associated habitat; material: faeces | place: China | collected 2014 ... | reverse complement strand
TTGCATGTGTTAGGCACGCCGCCAGCGTTCATCCTGAGCCAGGATCAAACTCTCAATAAAAGCTTCGCAGAAGCTGCTGCTGACCGACTCGCGGTCGGGCAGACACCTCTGTCCGTTTGTCCCGATTCAAAATTAACTACTAGCAAATTTTAAACCGTTCTACTGTTGTTTTGGTTTGTTTTTGTTCTGAATACTCTTATTCAAAGATGTCCAACCAGGACTCTTTTTTATTAGAATTTTCAGGGTTTTAAACACTGTTCAATTTTTCATTTTCAAGGTTCATGTTGTTGCTTGTTTTCAGAAGCAACTTTTTAAGTATATCACAGTTACTTTTGTTTGTCAACAACTTTTTTATTTTTCTTTCGAACTTTTTAAAGTTCGCTGCCGCCGTTTTCAGCGGCGAGTTATATAATACCAAACCTCCGGACAAATGTCAACAACTTTTTTCATTTTTTTTAAATTAGTACTTCGGGATTTCAAGGCATACAGAATACACAAATACCTCTTTGTTTAGATACTGCATAAACTGACCGTTCTGATTCAGGCACTGCACTCTGACAGCCACTATGCCTTGAAAATTCCCATTTACCATTTTCTTTGAAAATCAGACAGAAGTTTCCCGTTCCTGTACAGGTCTTCTTTAGATAAGATATTCCGGCAGACAGAATGATGCCGGAGAAAAAACACTTTCCATACCATATGCTGTTTCTAAAAAACAAACGCTCCGTCAAACCATACCGGACTGCGCTTTCTTCTTCGAATCAGACCTGCCCATCCTAGCACAGGAAATTTCTCTCTTCAATACTTTTTCCAAATTATACCGTTTCCATACCGTTTTGCCCTGTTTTTCTGCATTTTTTTGTTTCATAAAAATATGCTCTCACAGCCTCCAGTACCTGTTTTTTTCTGCTGGCACTAACAGGCACCCGATCTCCGTTCCTGAGAATCGCCTCAGTACTGCTCAGTGCTTCCAGATACTTCATATGTATCAGATAAGAATAGTGAGTTCTCAGTACCGGCATCTCCTTCAAATATTCTTCCTCCTCCTGCATACATTTTCCTATCGGATATGTTCTGTTATGTGTATGCACATAAATATTCCGTTCTTCTAAATGGATATAATAAATATCCCTTTCATACAGATGAATCAGCTTTCCTTTAAATTCCCATACATATTCCTTTTCTTTTTTCACGTTTCCTTCTCCCCCTGCTTTCCCTGATATAAATACTTCTCTGACCACGACAAGATCGTCTCTATGATCAGTTCTGCTCCGATCACGGCAAACTCGTTTCTGTGACCAGCTTCGCTTCCGACGCACGCCGTTCCCCGCGGAGTGTTTTTCTGTCATAGCCGAACCTTCCTATGGTATAAAACCATAATTGACCTGCCGGATTCCCCGACAGGTCAATTATATTAACGCAGTATTTGTTATTTTATAACAGGTTTTGTCAGAAAATGACGAAAATTCGCTGAACCACCGTTTTTCCTATCTGTACATCTGGTGAATCGTCAGCGCCAGAAGGATTCCCAGTACGGCTCCTGCAAAAACCTGAAGGGGAGTGTGCCCTACTAATTCCTTTAAACGTATCTGAAAATGTTCATCATCCAGGCGAAAAAAATCCTGATCCATAATCAGATTCAGAAGTTTTGCCTGCTTTCCTGTCTCCTGACGGACACCAATGGCATCATACATAACTACTGCTGCCAGTACAAAACAAATCGCAAACTCAAAGGATTCCACTCCGTAGCATACAGCTGCGGACGTTGTCAGCGCACATACTGTCGATGAATGGGAGCTGGGCATACCTCCAGAACCAACCAGTCGCTCTGCGGAAAAGCTTCTGTTCAGAGCAAAATCAAAAATTGTTTTCAAAAGCTGCGCCACAGTCCATCCCACCAGGGCACTGATCAGAACCTCATTACTCAGCAGTTTATCCCAAAAGCTCATGCATCCTTCGCCTCTTTTTTAATAACCAATCAGCCAGTCATACAGCTCCTGATACTTCTTCGCAGAGGTATTCCAGGAGAAATCTGCAGCCATGGCCCGATCAATAATCTTGTTCCACTCGCGTTTCTTATTATAGTAAATATACTTAGCATAATTTACCGTATCCAGCATCTCATGAGCATTGTAATTTGCAAATGAGAATCCGGTACCCTTGCCTTCATACTCATTATAAGGCTCTACCGTATCCTTCAGACCGCCCGTCTCACGAACAATCGGAACCGTACCGTAACGCAGAGCCATCAGCTGGCTCAGTCCGCACGGCTCAAACAGAGACGGCATCAGGAATGCATCGCAGCCTGCATAGATCTTATGAGACAGTTCATTTGAATAATAAATCTGGGCAGATACCCGATCATGATATTTCCAGTCATAGTGGCGGAACATATTTTCATACTGTTCATCGCCGGTTCCCAGAACAACCAGCTGGATATCCTCTGCACAAAGCTCATCCATCACAGCCTGAATCAGATCCAGTCCCTTCTGATCCGTCAGACGGGAAACGATTCCTACCATGAATTTCTTGTCATCCACCGGAAGTCCCAGCTGCTCCTGAAGCGCTCTCTTATTTTTCACTTTTTCCTTGCGGAACGTTCTGGCATCATAAGTCTGGGCAATCATGGTATCCGTAGCCGGGTTGAATTCATTGTAGTCAATTCCATTGACAATACCGCGAAGACTGTTGGATCTTGCCCGCATCAGACCATCCAGTCCCTCTCCGTAAAACGGCATCTTAATCTCTTCTGCATAAGTCTGGCTTACTGTGGTCACTGCATCTGCAAATACGATACCGCCCTTTAACATATTGCCGTCCTTGTATGCCTCCAGCTTGTCCGGGGTGAAATAGTAATCCGGCAGCATGGAAAATCTCTGAATCGTCTTAACATCCCATACACCCTGGAATTTCAGGTTATGAATGGTCATAACGGATTTCATATTGGAGAAGAATTCTCCGCCCCGGAATCTGTCTTTTAAGTAAACGGGGATCAGACCGGTCTGCCAGTCATGACAGTGAACCACATCCGGCTTAAATCCAATCACAGGCAGTGCTGACAGTGCTGCATTACAGAAGAAGGAGAACTTCTCCAGGTCGTAATACCAGTCACCGTAAGGCTTCGCTCCATTGAAATAAGCTTCATTGTCAATAAAATAAAAGGTAATTCCGTCATAGACATACTGCATAATGCCTACATAGCGGCTCTGTCCAAGATAATCCATGTAAAAATGATTCACATAAGTCATCTCGTTGCGCCACTTTTCATTAATACACAGGTATTTGGGAATCATTACCCTCACATCAAAATACTGTTTGTCAAAACACTTGGGAAGAGATCCCGCTACATCGGCCAAACCGCCCGTTTTAATAAAAGGTACAGCCTCAGATGCTACAAACAAAATATTTTTCATCTACAAACCCCTCCTATAATATCAGCCCGTCCCTGCAGACTCTCATTACTGTATAGTATACAATATTTAGACAGATTTAGGAAGTATATTCTGAGAAAAATCGGAACCTTTCTAGATTCTTTTGTAATCCAGTCGTATTTTATCCGAAATCAGCGCAATAAATTCAGAATTTGTCGGTTTTCCCTTCCCATTACTGACAGTATATCCAAAAAGTTCATGAATGGTATCCAGTCTTCCGCGGCTCCACGCCACTTCTATCGCATGACGGATTGCCCGCTCCACACGGCTTGACGTTGTATTATGACGCTTGGCTATGGCCGGATAAAGAACCTTGGTTACGGAAATCAGCATGTCCTCTTCCTCAACTGATATTTCAATCGCATCCCTCAGATACTGGTAGCCTTTAATATGAGCAGGAATCCCGATTTCATGAAGCAGTCTGGTAACATCATGCTCCAGATTCTGCCGCATATACTCCTCCTTATCCACATAAGGCTTTACCTGCTTCAATTCTCCTCCCGGCATGGAAGTTCCTTCACCGCATACCCGCCGGATTTTATCCATCACCACATCCTTGTTAAAGGGTTTCATAATATAATAGCTGGCTCCAAGCTGAAAGGCATCCGATGCAATCTGCTCGCTTCCGGCTGCTGTCACCATAATAAAAGACGGCACCGGTTTTCCCGCCCGTTCCTTTTTCACCCGTTCCATCACAGAAATCCCGTCCAGCTTCGGCATAATCACATCCATCAGCACCAGATCCGGGTTGGTTTTCATAATCATTTCATAGGCATCTTCCCCGTTATCTGCTTTCGCTATCACGCGAAAACCGCTTTCCTGCTCCAGCATATCATTCAGCAGATTCATCATCTGCGGATTATCCTCTGCAATCGCCACATTTAATTCGTTCAACACAAAATCCTCCTGTTTCCTTGTTATAATTTGTATTATAGCCGCTTAGTTTGTCCCCTGGCAACGAAATTCCATCGCCAAGTTTCGCCAAGATCCGCAACTATATATAACGGAAAACAGGAGGATTTGTAACAGTCCTCTTACAATATTTTATTTTATTTTGTTTCACAATCCATACAATGAATCACTGCAGGAATCAGAGGTTTCTCGCACCGCTCAGTCAGATATTTCTGAAGCAGTTCTGCATTCGGCTGATTCTTTCCGTATACATCCAGAGTCAGAACCATGGTATTTCCTGCGCCGTATTCCACATAGGCCTCTGCCCGCTCTACGCCCGGATACTGGCATGCAGTATCTTCCAGACGGTATAAATCCAGGAAATGACGTCCGGTCAGACTTTCTGTCATAATAATCCTTCCGCCCTGCTCCAGCATATGAATGGATCCGTCAGGCAGAATCCGCGCTGTACGTGATGTCTGGTAAAGAACACCCGGCCCATAAGGATTGGTAATCTGATCCACACAGTCAGCCGGCTTGTGATCCATAATATACAGGGTTCCCCATCCGCCAAACGGTTTCTTTCTGCAGTTTTCATCCAGCACATAAGCCTTTACCTTCGTCTCTGCTGTTACATCGGTGATCAGGCGGCTTCCTGCCTCCCAGTTAACAATTCCTGCCTCCACAAAATAGTGCTTGGGGAAAAGTTCATCCGGCAGATGACGTTTCAGACGTCTTGCAAAATGTTCATCCATCATTGCTTCTGCCACACATTCCACAGCAGTCATAAATACCTGCAGCTGCTGTCTGTCAAACCGGTTCTCCCAGTAACGCAGCTCATAATAATATCCTCTGTCATCAGAAAATACCTGCAGGTGGAATGGCAGGGAATCCAGCTGGATTCTCTGGCGCTCTGCCGGATAACCGCCAATGGTATTGATATTTAAAATATCTCCCTGATACTGGAAGAACATCTCGTCCGCATGGAGATTGGACATATAGCACCGCATGGTTGCCATAATCTGACGGCCGGATCGTTTCAGCATCTCTTCCACGGTTTCCTCTTTATTTTCCGTATACCGGAAATAATAGGTTCTGAACAGCGGACCTGCCAGGCGGTTCCAGCGGCTGTCTGTTCTTCCGCTGTGGATAGATGTGCTGACAGTATCCTTCTCATTGGAAAACAGGCTGATGCAGTAATTGTATGCAGTCAGGAATACCACATTTTCTGATACCCCGTTCTCGTGGCAGAATGCTGTCAGCTTTTTCCGGCTAATCTTCTCAAACCGGCTGCGCAGCGCTGCATTTACTCCAAAATCAAGCCCTCTGTTTTCTTTTTTCGTCAGAATACTTCTGCGGATTCTCAGATCCTTCATCTGCTCTGTGAAATACCGGATATTTTCTTCTCTTCCGCCTTCTTCATCCCGCTTTTTCTCATCCAGAATATACTCGTAAAAGGTGTATTCTGACGGAATTGCAGCCTTTCCGGCATAGAGAGCATTGATATCCTCAAACAGTACATTCATCGTCATGCCGTCTCCCATAATGTGGGCAACATCCATGAAGAAATATTTTTCTGTCTCTGTCTGATACAGGGCAATGTGATAAAGAGGCTCTCCCGGTCCATAGGTATACGGACGCAGAAGTCCTTTTTTCTCCTCCTCCCACTGGGCATCCGTCAGATGATGAATGGGAATATCGACCTCTTTCCAGTCGTCACGGAAGTTCATATAGGCGCCTGTCTCCTGATCAAACTGGATCACATCCTTCAGCTCAGGATGCAGCTCAAACACCTGCTCTACAGAGCGTTTCAGAAGACGCAGATCCACCCTGGGGTCTAACCGGTAGAAGAAGGGCAGATTGGCTGTTGTATTGCCCCGCATTACATAGGCAAAGAACATCTGCACACCGGTCAGAGGATACTTGGGTCTCCAGGAATAATCGGTACGTCCCTGGCCTTCCTTCTCTTTTGCCACTTCTTCCAGCTTCAGAATGGATGCATGGCTCATCAGTTCGTCCAGAGTAATGGAAATCTTCAAATCATTGTAAAGATCCGTCAGCAGAAGCACACTGCCCATGGAATCCAGGCCGGCCTCATAAAGCTCTGTGTCAATACCGAAACGGCTGTGTCCAAGCACGTTGGATACACAGGTATAGAGCTTCTCCTGAAACTCTGTTTCCGGACGGCGAACCTGAGCCTCCTGCTCCTTTTCTTCTTTCTTCTTTGTAAAATACTGATTTCGGATAATCTTCTTGGAAGAGGTTTTTGCAAACGGAACCTCCCGGATCCGGCACTGCATAATCCTCTTGTAGGACGGAAGATTCTGATTGTGCTTTTTAATAATCTCCTGAACCGTTCCTTCAATATCGCTGATATTGGCTGCCTCTGCATATTTAAAATTCGGATAAACCTCCGCGCAGATCGCATCATCCTCACCAAAGACCAGAATATCCTCAATCAGGCGCTCATCCTCAAACAGATTCTCCAGCTGCTCAGGCGCAACATTTTCTCCGTTGCTTAAAATGATCAGGTTCTTTTTCCGGCCGGTCAGATACAAAAATCCTTCTTCATCCAGATGGCCGATATCTCCGGTACGAAGCCATCCGTCCTCTGTTATTGCCTCTGCTGTCTTATCCGGCTCCTTGTAATATCCCATCATAACAGACGGACTCTTTACCTGGATCTCTTCGTCCACAATTCTCACCTGACAGCCCTCTACTATTTTTCCCACACTGGCCACCTTATCCGGACGGTTCCAGTCAGGGGCGGAAATCTTTGGAGAACACTCAGACATACCGTATCCCTGAGCAATAGAAATTCCCAGGCGTCTGTAATTTTCAGCCAGCTCCGGAGCCAGATATCCGCCTCCGCTGACTACCTTATGCAGACGTTTTCCCAACACCTCTTCCTTAATCTGGAAAAGAGATTTTCCAGGCTGCTGCCGGCTCATAATCGCAATTCTGTTGTAAAGTCCCTTTGCCATCATAGGCACCATACGCATCACCGTCGGCTCAAACAGAAGAATATGAGCAGCCAGCTTTGTCATATCCCGGTTCAGGCACAGGGTACTTCCGTAACGAATCACAATCAGAACATCTCCGTTAATGCAAAATACATGATGCATGGGAAGGACATTCAGATAAATCTCATTTTCCGGATGCTCTGTATCTGTGGTACAGAACACATTATCAATCAGGTTTCCATGGGACAGCATAACCCCCTTTCCTCTTCCTGTTGTTCCGGAAGTGAAAAGAATCATTGCACACTCCTCCGGCTTCGCCAGATTCTCCACCTGTCTTCCTGCATAATTCTTCAGAATGTTGTCAGAGCAGGCCACATGTCTTCCGTGCTGAAAGGAAATGCATTCCTCCAGAGCCGGACAGCGGCTGCCTGCCTCTTCTGCCAGGGTTCTGAAGTCCCAGTCATAGAACAGCACATCCTCATCCGATCTGCTGACACAGTCACAGAAGGTATCTGCATCCATCTGAACATCCATCGGAATAATCACACTGCCGCTGGACATAACACCCAGCATCACAGCCAGATAGTGATGGCCGCTTCCACCTAAAAGGCCCACCCGCACCGGATGTCCCAGTTCACGGCTCTTCTCCTGGGCCCATGCGGCTACTGCCATACAGTCAGCCACAAACTGACGGTATGTTACTTCATAAATTACATCATTGTCTTCATAGCGTAAAAATACGTGGTCTCCATGGCTGTCTCCTGCGCTGCACACCAGATCGTAGATGGTTTTGGTGTTCTCTCTGGTAATCATAACTTCCCCCTCGTTTTTGAACATTTTTATGGTTTCTGTTCATAATATAACATTTTATATTGATTGTGTAAATCATTGGAGTGACAATCTTTTCCTGTTTTTTCCTGCTTTATTAGTCACTTTAGAATAAATCCAGCATATTATCCAGGTAGATGCTTTCCCTCACATGGAGCTGATACTCCGGCTTCGTCATGTAGTAGAGCAAAAATTCCAGAATCAGAGCGCTTCCCAGCCCCCTCCCTTCAATTTTAAAATTAGAAAACCCCATAGGCAGATAAACTTCTTTTATATCTTCTGTCCGGATAAATCCCGGATTGGTCATTGCCCTGGAAAAACGATATCCATCCTTCGCATCGGGCGCCGAGCAGCGGTGTTCCGGCATATTTTCTCCCAGGTTTCTCCTGCTTACAGCCTCATAGCAGCGTTTCCTGTCCCGGCATCCAAACCAGCAGCATTCATTGCACAGAAATTCCACCTTCTCTTTCTGATTTTCCGAAAGAGTTCTCCACTTGTCAAAAGCCTTATTCAGCCTAAAATCCGGAACTGCATAAAGAAAATCCTCCCGGTTTACTTCCTTCAGAAACTGATCGAAATCCGTCAGAACCTTCGTTGTGGAAGAAACAAAATAAAGGCCGGGGTAATTCGCTTTTAAATAGGACAAAAGCAAATCCGAATGTACAATCACTCCGTTTTGCTGTCCCCCTTCTTTCTCAAAAAGGGCGCAGAGAGCATTGCACAGAGGATCAGAAAGATGCTCTGTGCCAAGCAAAGAGTTACTGAAGGTCAGTCTGGCCGAAATCCCATACTCCTCCATCAGAGCAAGAACCTCCTCCGGCTTTCGGTCACCGCCTCCCACTCTTCCGCCTCCCCAGGTGCATTCCGCCGGCGCTCCATAAACAGAGCCAATTTCGCACCAGTCATAAAAATATTCCCGGTGTTCGCGAAACAGCGGCAAAAACACCGAGTACAGCTCATAAAACTCGAACAAGCCGGGAAGATGATAGTACGCTGTATCTTTTTTCACTGAATTCATTCTCTCTTTCCTTCTCCTGTACAAAATTCCGTCCTAAAATCAGAAACATCTGTCCAAACATCCGACGCTATGCCGTTCGTGCACAGCTGAACGGTTCCTGTTTTCATCTGTCCGCTGTGCATCTATGCTGCGGATTCTTCACGCATGCCTTATAGTTCTCAGTATACCAGCCTGGCTTGTTTGAAGCAAAACCATTATAATCTCTCCATATCCGGCGGCATCGCTCCTTCATTCTGCCTACATCCTGCCGGCCAAACTTTTCCGCCCATGCAATCGAATGCAGCGATGCATGAGCAGTATACACCGCATGAGCTGCCCAAAATGCCTCTGGAATATGAGCCTCAAAATATGCGTCTATCTGACCGATGCAGTAGGGAATGCTAAGCTCTGTGCCAAAGCTCTCCAGCTTATAAAATTCCTCATAAGGATCCCCCGCCTCCCAGCGGTTAAAATCAATAATACCAATCGAACCATCACCGGTGCAGATGATATTTCCCGGATGGAAATCTCCATGGAGATATACCGGCTTTTCCTTCCATATCTGATCTATATTCTGTCTGATATAATCAATCACTGCCTCATCCTGTTCCATGCGAACCTGTGACTGCTCATACCTGGAAAGCTGAGCTAATTTCTTTTCCTTTTTTGTATCCTGGGGAATATCCGCCTGTTCCACTGAAAGAGAATGGATTTTCTTTAAAATCACTCCCGCTTTCCTTCCAAGCATATATTGCTTCTCAGCGGGTAATCCGGGCAATACCTGCTCCAGATCCTCTCCCTCCACCCATGTAAGCAGCATAAATGCATTTTCCCCTTGATTGCAGATTCCAAAATCAACAGGCTCTGACATCAAAAATCCCAGCTGAGAACACCTTTTTATCATTTCATACTCTTTTTTCTTTGCCTCATATTTTTCGATGTCAAAGCATCGAAGCAGCAGTGACCTTCCGTCTCTGGTGCGAATGAAATATTTCTCATCTGACGACCACCCCCTGGAAATCCTTTCTATGCTTTCCCAGAGCTTCTGCTGACCGATATCTTCAAACATTCTGCTCCTTTGCTGATCTGCATTCTTCAACGTCTTTCCCTAATCTCTCTTTTAATTTCAGAATATTTTCTTCTATTTTATCAATAACTTTTTCAAACTCGTCATCGCTCTTTCCTGTCGGATCCTCAAGCCCCCAATTCTCGTCAAAAGGTCTTCCAATAAACGGACATTCCACATTGCAGCCCATAGATATGGCAATATCGGGCTCAGGAATCTGATTGATTCGTTTTGAATACTGGTTCTCTTCCATATCGATTCCATACCGTTTTTTCATCAGACGAACTGCATCCTGATTGATTTGCTCCTTCGTTTCTGTACCGGCGGAATAGCTTTCAAATACATCAGATGCAAAATGCTTTCCCAGAGCTTCTGCTATCTGGCTTCTGCAGGAATTATGTACGCAAATAAATGCTGCTTTTTTCTTTTCCTTTTTATGAAACGGACATCTTTCTTTGATACACTGCTCATTCCGGTCACTGAAACCACATTGAATTTCTCCCAGCTCCAGACCTGCATTGTAATTCTCATTCATATAGGCAACAGCCTTCTGAAAGCTCAAAAAAGCATCTCTTTTGCAGCATCTGGGACCTCCAACCTGACTCAGGCTGCGAAGTGCATCTGACGTAAAGCCCATATGTTTTCCCCAGGAATCATCCGCACTCAATGGACCTGTTCCATCAATAATAGACAAGGCTGCTCCCATGGAACTTACAGCTCCGCAGATCCCCCACATACCGCAGGTTGCTCCCGGCATCTGCAGTCCCCTCCTCATCAGCTCCTTAAGTCCTGCCTCCAAATCAAGTTCTCCGCCTGCATTTGCATAGGCAGTCAGCAATGCTGCTCCGTCCAGCACATGATGCTCCGGACCATGGATCCGGATAAAATCCTGCCGGGCAATCCTGCAGAAAATATCTGCGGGATTTTTGCTTTTTTCCTGCATACAGGCTTTTATGATTTTTCTTGCTCTCTCTTCCATGATTCATTTCCTTTCCTGTCTATTATTTTCTCCATCACATAATTTGTCAGTAAAATTCCCTTTCTGCTGACCTGCTGTTCCTTTACCATTCTGTATCCCCTTTTTTCAAAAAACGGTTTTGCTGTTATGGAGGCATGAGTTGTTATCCTGTCTGCAGAAACCGCTTTTTCCAATTGATCGCAGACTGCAGAAGCAATTCCTTTTCTCTGATAATCACGATGAACATACAGCCGGTCAAGGTATCCATCAGGGGCGATATCTCCAAATCCGACGATTTCTCCGTTCTCCACTGCAATCATTGTAATATGTTCCAGAAACGACTGATTCCACGCCTGCAAATCAACCGTTCCTGTTGCCCAGACATCCAACTGCTCCTTTGTATAATCTCTGGCATTGACACTGTGAACGGTCTGATAAAACAAGTCAGCCAGCTCGCCGCAGTCAGAAGCATCATATTCTCTAAGTGTCATCTTATCCCCCTTTCCAGCCGGAAATTATCTGTCCCAGCTGGTTTTCCTGTCCTCTTCTGTAATGGGACGAATCACTCTGCAGGGATTTCCAACAGCTACGGAATTATCCGGAATATCCTTTACAACAACGCTGCCGCCGCCAATTACAACATTGCTTCCAATGGTCACTCCGGGCATAACCTGGACACCTGCGCCTATCCATACATTATCTCCTACGGTAATCGGATATGCATACTCCAATCCCCGGTTTCTTCTTTCATAATCAATGGGATGACCTGCTGTGTGGAACCCGCAGTCCGGGGCAATAAAAACATTTTTCCCGAATGTAACCTTTGCCCCATCCAGAATTACAGTATTGTGATTGGCAAAGAAATTTTCTCCAATTTCTATATTATATCCATAATCGCACCAAAACGGCGCCACAATACAAAAGCTTCCATCTGTTTTTCCAAGCAGCTGCTTCATAATCTCTGTCTGTTTTTCTTCATCAGACGGACGGGTCTGATTATACTCATAACATAAATCTTTTGCCCTTGCTCTTTCTTCCAGCAAACTTTTATCGTAATTTGCATCATAAAGCATCTGTTTTAACATTTTTTCTTTTTCTGTCATAGCTTCTTTCCTTCTCTTTCAGTACAACAAATCATTGTTCTTTTCCCCGCAGAATTCTGCAGTCACACGACCATTATCAAAGTTCCGATTCCAATCAAAACACAGCCAATCAAGGACTTCATCGTAAACTTCTCATGCAAAAATACAAAGGCCAGAATCAGAGTGATGACTACACTCAGCTTATCAACCGGTACTACCTTGGAGGCGTCTCCCATTTGCAAAGCTTTATAATAGCACAGCCAGGAAGCACCTGTTGCCAATCCTGACAAAATCAAAAAAATCCAACTTTTCCGGCTGATTTCTGATAATCCGCTTTGTGTATTTGTTAAAAAAACCATCCCCCATGCCATGATTACAACGACAACCGTTCTGATGGCTGTCGCAAGATTTGAGTTTACTCCATCGATCCCCACCTTTGCCAGTATTGAGGTAAACGAAGCAAATATTGCCGACAATAATGCAAATACAAACCACATACTATGTTCCTCCGTTTTTCTATCTGCTCACATCGCCTTCCGGCAGTTCTCCGTCATGATATAAAATTCGCCCTGCCTTTCCCTGCAGTGTTTTAAAATTTTTATTTATTCTCTCTTACTACACGGCATGGATTTCCATAAGCTATGACATGATCCGGAATATCTTTTGTGACAACACTTCCGGCGCCAATCACAACATTATTTCCGATTGTAACCCCGGGCATAATAATAACACCGCCGCCAATCCATACATTATCCCCGATAATAACCGGCGCTGTCTGTGTCTTGCAAAATTCAAAAGAACCATCTGCTTTCGGTTCTCCAAAACGGTCAATCGCATTTGTCGGATGAAATGCTGTATATATTTGTACATTCGGTGCAATTAAAGCATTATCTCCAATACGAATAATATTATCATCCAAAAACGTGCAGTTCATATTTACTTCACAGTTATTTCCAAAATAAATATTATTCCCATAATCAACGTAAAAAGGCGCTGTAATCCATAAATTTTTTCCTTTTCCACCGAGAAGTTCGTTTAAAATTCTTTCCTTTTCTTCCGCATCAGAAGAGTTCGTTTGGTTATAATCTCTTGCCAAATCTTTAGCTTTATGCCATTGTGTTAATAATTCCGCGTCTCCGCAATCATAAAGTTCTCCGGCAAGCATTTTTTCTCTTTCTGTCATAATTTCCTCCGACATTTTTGAATCTGTCATTCTCTTTATTTTTGAGTTCGCTTACATCAAATTCTTATCTGTGAATATACATTCTTGTCATACCAGGTTCATTATCCCCCTGAACCATACAGAAAAACTCCCAGCCATATCTTTCATAAAAACTTGTATGATCAGTAATTAAATAAACAGGTGTGATTCCTTTGGACTTCATATCATTCACAACTATATCAAGTAATTTCCCCGCAATTCCCTGACAACGATATTCCTCTTCCGTATATACTGCACATACATTGGGTGTAAGATCTTTCCTGTCATGAAAATCATTTTCGATCACACCGAGACCGCCTGCAATCCGTCCGTTATTCAGGCAAAGGTACCAACCATATTCTGTTTCATAATTGAGATAGGATTCCATACATTTAAGATAAGCTTCCTGCGGTACTTCCCATTTTTCATGAAACCATGCAGCTGCTTCTTTTTTTAATTCCGGTTTTTGCCTTAAAGTAACATACATATATTCTCTCATATTGTCCTCCGAAATTCCAGCGTCTTCTGCTTTCATTATAACATAAATATTCTATATTTTATAACATGCAATTCATAATCACACTAATCATCATTTCCTTTTCTTCCGGTCTGGATTCTGCAATCATGTAAGCTTGCAGCACCTCTTTCACTGACCTCGCAATGCAGCATTCGCAATACGCTCCGCTTCTTGCTCATGTACGGCTTTCGCCGTATATCGCTGCTTCAAAAAGGACATGGTCGTAAGTAAACTTACTCCATGTCCTCTGCTCCGTCCAAGCCACCTCGAAAAAGCTTCGCTTTTCCTCGGTGTTTGGCTTTCGCCAAATTGTCCACTCGCAATAAAGAGGCGCTTACAAGCAAGCTTGCATCGCCTCTTTATTACTCCTGTCCAGCTTGGACTCAATGCTCCATCATATCTTCAATAAAGATCCCGTATCCTCTCGTGGGGTCATTGACAAACACATGGGTCACCGCCCCTACCAGCTTATCATTCTGAATAATGGGACTGCCGCTCATCCCCTGCACAATCCCTCCCGTTATCCGAAGCAGCTCCTCATCTGTTACCCGCAGCACAATACTTTTATTCTTCTGAACGGGATTGTATTCTACTTTTTGAATCTCTATTTCATAGTCCCGCAGCTTTCCGGAAACATCGCTCCGAATCCATGCGGGACCCTTTTGAATATCCTGGCGATATCCGATTTCCAGAGGCTTTCCCCGCAGCATTTCCTTCATTTTTTCATTAACGGTTCCAAAAATCCCGTCATCTGTGTTCGATGTAATTGTTCCCAGTTCTGTCCCCGGACCGTAATAAATCACTCCGGCCATAACTCCCGGCCTTCCCACCGCTCCCTTTTCAATTCCAAGGATTTCCGTTTCATAGAGACTTCCGTTTTCAATCTCCACCACCTTCCCTGTATCCGTATCGCTGATGCCATGACCAAGAGCTCCGAACTGACCATTTTCCTCCACATAGGTTATGGTTCCGATCCCCTGAGTATCATCCCTTACCCAGGCCCCCAGCTTATACATTCCGTCCTGAGTCTTTACAGGATTCATGCGAAGCTCCAGATCACGCCCCTCCCGCCTTACCCGCAGAAGCGCTTCGCTGTCTCCGATGGAATTAAGACTGGTAATCAGTGCTTCTTTATCTCTCAGCGGCTGTCCGTTTATCGCTTCAATATAATCGCCGGACTGTAAAATTCCGTAAGCAGGCTCCACTTCCTGCCCCTGACTGTCCGTGATCCGGCCCGTTCCCACTACCATAACTCCCTTTGACTTTAGATAAATTCCCACAGGAAGTCCGCAGGGCAGCGCATACCGGGAGTCCACCACATCCACCTGGATATCCTTAAAATGAATGGCTCCGAACAGCTTCAGCCCCACCCGGTAGCTTCCCAGCTTTTCTCCATACAGCGACAAAGGTTCTGCCCGGCTCAGATGAACCTCTCCGGAAGGAATATTGGAACGATTTCCCAGGACCACCTCTTCGCTCTCACTTTGGAGTGTTACGTCAAAGGGAAGATCCAGACGAAATTCTTCCTGCTCCCGGGCCACAATGCTCAGCTGCTCCGGTATCTGCCGCTCCATATAATACCAGATAAAACCAGCTGTAAATACCAGACTGATCCAGAAGGTCCAGACCAGGTATCTGCGGAATTTCTGTTTTCCAGTCATTTCACATACCTCCTCAGCGTACTTTGGAGCCCCTTTACTTCTTCCCTGCTTTCACCAGATTTACAGGAACAGAAAAAGGAGCCTTTTTAAAAGCTCCTTCTTAGTATGTGAGAGTTTCTGAAAAACACTCTGTCATTTTTTAGCTGTCATTTTTAATCGTCAATTTTAACGGAAACGATGGGTAAAATTTTAATTGGAATCCTGTTCTGTCCTTCCGCTGCGCTCTTCTTCCTTCCTTTTCAGCGCAAGTCTGGTCTGACTGGCCAGCTGCTTCATCTCTCTTGCATTCTGAAGAACCGCCTCTGTAATCTCCACACCGCCAAGCAGTCTTGCCAGCTCCCTGACTGTCTCCTCCTCCTCCTTCAGGCGGCGAATCTCTGTTTTTGTTTTTCCGCCCTCTGCTGATTTGGCAATCTCAAAGTGACAGTCCGCCATAGCTGCAATCTGAGGAAGATGAGTAATACAGATAACCTGATGGCTTCTGGAAATAATCGCCAGCTTTTCTGATACTTTCTGAGCTGTACGTCCGCTGATTCCCGTATCAATCTCATCAAAAATCAGGGTGGGAATCTCATCGCTGTCCGCCAGTACGGTTTTAATGGCAAGCATAATTCGGGACAGTTCTCCGCCTGAAGCCACCATTCCAAGAGAACGGAGAGGTTCCCCCGGGTTGGTGGAAATCACAAACTCTGCCTCATCAAATCCATTGGCTGTATAATGCTCCAGCCGTCTGAATTCCATATCAAACCGGACATCCAGAAAATTCAGATCAATCAGTCCGTCGCGAATCCGGGCAGTTAAGGAAACGGCTGCCTTCCGGCGAAGTTCTGACAGCTGTCCGCAGAGAATCTCCAGCTGTTCCCGGGCCTTCTCATATTCCCGCTGTGTCTCCCTGCGGTATTCATCAAAATTAGCCAGCTGATCCAGCCGCGTCTTTTTCTCCTCCAGGGAGACAAAGATCTGTTCAATCGTAGCTCCGTACTTTGCCTGCAGATTGTGAATCAAATCCAAACGCTTTTCTGTTTCTGCCAGCTGCTCCTCGTCAAAGCTTACCTCTTCCATATATGCGGCAATGGCGTGCCGGGCATCTGACAGAATGGACTCTGCATCGTAAAGCTGATCTTCAATGGCTTTTAAAGCTTCATCAAAGGACACCACCTGCCCCAGCTGGCGAATGGCCTGTCCCAGCCCATCTGTCTCCACTGCATGGTAAGCGGAAGAAAGACTTTCCAGAATCCGCCTTCCGTTGGAAAATCTGCGGTACTGTTCAGTCAGAGTCTCCTCCTCCCCCTCCTTCAAGGCCGCACTTTCAATTTCATCCACCTCAAACTGAAGAAAATCTGTCTCGCGTCTTCTGCTTTCCTCATCGGAGTTCATTTCCTCCAGCTGTTCCTGCAGAAGCCTGTAGCGGCGATAGCAGTTTTCTATTTTTTCTTTTAAGGGCAGGATTTCTGCTTTTGCATAAGCGTCGAGAATCTCCAGATGCTTAGAACTATGGAGCAGAGACTGATGCTCGTGCTGACCATGAATATCAATTAAAAGGCCTGTCACCTGCCTCAGCTTTGCGGCAGTTACCGTCTCGTCGTTAATTTTGCTGACACTTCGGGCAGGCAGCAGTTTTCTGGCAATAATCAGAATTCCGTCCTCATCCGGGTGAACATCCATCGCTTCCAGAGCCGCCCGTTTTTCCTCTGTCACCGAGAAAACCAGCTCCACATAGGCATAGTCTGCTCCGCTCCGGATAATCTCCCGCGGAGCCTTTTGCCCGAGCGCAAGGCTGACAGAGCCGATGATAATGGATTTTCCTGCTCCCGTTTCACCAGTCAGGATCTCCAGACCATCGCCAAATTCCACATCCGCCCGTTCAATTAATGCCAGATTTCTTACATGTAATTCCAGCAGCATGACCGTGCCCTCCTGTCCTAAATAAGTTTTCTGAGTTTTTCCATAACCAGAATCGTATCGTCCAGACTCCGCACGGCGCACAGAATGGTGTCATCGCCGGCAATACAGCCGACAATTTCATGAAAATGAATCGCATCCAGAGCTGCCGCAACTGCCATGGCCATTCCGGATACTGTTTTAATGACAAGAATATTCTGAGCCATGTCCATAGATACAAAGCCGTCACGAAGAATCCGGATATATTTATCGCTGAGCGTTTCCTGGGTCTGCATTACCATATACCGCTGCCGGCCGTTTTCCCCGGAAGCCTTTGTCAGCTTCAGTTCCCGGATATCCCTGGAAATGGTAGCCTGGGTCACCTGATATCCCTCCTCCTTCAGGTGCTCTGCCAGCTCCTCCTGTGTCTCTATCTCGTATTTCCCAATCAGTTCAACAATCTTGCTGTGTCGCTCCAGTTTCATTTTTCTCCTCCATTCCTGCCGTGTTTTCCCTTTCCGGGCTTCAGATACGGGCCATTTTCTTTCTCAGATTTTCCAAAAACGGGGCATTGCCCAGCTGAATCAGAGAGGTGTATTTTCCGGAACGGCGGATTTCCACTTCATCCCCCGGTTCCAGAGCCAGCACCTGATCTCCGTCAAATACTGCCGACTGAGGTTTTCTTTCCAGATCCAGAGGCCGAATCGTTACCAGATCCTCTGCAGACAGAACAATGCTTCTGGAATTCAGAGAGTGAGAACAAATCGGCGTCAGCACCATAAGCTCCGCTCCCGGAGTCACAACCGGACCTCCGGCTGAAAGATTGTAAGCCGTTGAACCTGTGGGAGTTGCTGCAATAATCCCGTCTGCCATATATTCATTCAGGCAGACGCCGTTTAAATACAACTGAAAATTCAGAACCTGCAGCACCTCCTGCCGTGTCAGAACAATATCATTCAGGGCAATTCCCTTCATCCGGCAGGTTCTTGCTGTATCTCCGCTTTTTACAATCCGTCCCTCCAGCATCATTCGCCTTTCCAGGGTAAACCGATCCTCAAGCAGGGCATCCAGAAGAGAAAACAGCTTTTCATCCCTGGACATCTGGGTCAGATAACCCAGGTGTCCCATATTAATTCCAACCAGAGGGAGCTGCAGATCTACCAGATCTCTGGCTGCCTGAATCAGAGTTCCGTCTCCTCCCAGAGTAATCACACACTGGGTATTCTCCGGAATATTGCAGATACTGGTATAACCGCCGCCTGCTGCAGACTCCGGCATTTCCCATTCCCGCCTCTGATGGCTGCCTGTGCAGCTGGCCCCGCGGCTCTGAAGATATTCTGCAATTTCATGAGCCAGCTGTCTTGTTCCCGCCTTCTGGGGATTGGCTATCAGATAAAAATGCTTCATTGCCTCCCCCTTTATGCCTGCAGGCTTCTGTGGGCTTCCTCCACCACTGCCTTCTCATCAATCTCATAGTCCGGATACAGATTTCCCTCCGGATGATTCTGCAGGTACAGAAGATACTCAATATTGCCCTCCGGTCCCTTAATCGGGGAAAATTCCAGATTCAGAATCTCGAAGCCAATGCTTACAGCAAATTCCATTACTTTCTCGATAACCTCAAGATGAGTGCTTTTTTCCCGCACAACGCCTTTCTTTCCCACCTTTTCCCGTCCTGCCTCAAACTGAGGCTTAATCAGGCATACAATCTGTCCATCTTCAGTCAGAAGAGCCTTTACCGGTCCCAAAACCTTTGTCAGAGAAATAAAGGACACGTCAATCGAAGAAAACTGAATCCGATCTTCAATATCCTCCGGTGTTACATAACGGATGTTCGTCTTTTCCATGCAGACAACTCTGGGATCATTGCGCAGCTTCCAGTCCAGCTGTCCGTGTCCCACATCCACTGCATATACCTTTACTGCGCCATTCTGAAGCATACAGTCTGTAAATCCGCCTGTGGAGGAGCCTACATCCATACAGACCTTGCCTTCCAGCTCTACGCCAAAATGAGTCATGGCCTTTTCCAGCTTCAGTCCGCCTCTGCTTACATATTTTAAAGTAGCTCCCCGCACCTCAACCTGTGCCGTCTCCTCAAACATGGAGCCGGCCTTATCTTCCTTCTGTCCGTCAACATAGACGATTCCTGACATAATAATCGCCTTTGCTTTTTCCCGTGATGCCGCCAGCCCGCGGCTGACCAGCATCATATCCAGTCTTTCTTTCATTCCTGTTCCTCTCTGTCCCTTACCTGTTGTCAGCCGCTTGGAAGCTGTCTGCCAACGGCAGATATGCAGCCCGCATTGCCTTTATAATCGAATCGCTGTCTATCCCCAGCGTCTCCCGGAGAACGGAAACATTTCCGTGCTCTACATAAGCATCCGGAAGTCCCACAGTCAGAACCTTGACATCAGGATACCGCTCCTGAACCCATGCCTTCACAGGAAGCCCATAGCCGCCCTGAAGAACATTTTCCTCCAGCACAACAAGAAAAGAATGGGCAGAAGCCAGTTTTTCCACCAGTCTGTAATCCACAGGCTTTATAAACCGTCCATTGGCAAGTGTACAGTCAAAGCCCTCCGCCTTCAGCTTATCCCGGATATGTTCTGCCGTGCTGACCATGCTTCCCACTGCCAGCAGGGCGATTTCCCGTCCTTCAAACAAAATCTCGCCTTTTCCGTATTCAACAGGGCTGTCGAATTCCTTCAGTCCCCGGTATGCCTGTCCTCTGGGATAGCGGATGGCAATCGGTCCTTCATGTTCATTCAGCGCATATTCCAGTTCTCTGCGAAGCTCCCACAGATTCTTCGGAGCCATAACCGTCATATTGGGAATGCAGGTCAGATAAGACAGGTCAAAAATACCCTGATGGGTTTCCCCGTCGCTGCCCACCAGTCCCGCCCGATCCAGGGCGAATACTACGGAAAGATTCTGTATGCACACATCATGCAGAATCTGGTCAAAGCCTCTCTGAAGAAACGAGGAGTACACCGCAACCACCGGTTTCATTCCCGCTGCCGCCATGCCTGCCGCTGAAGTCACTGCATGCTGCTCTGCAATTCCCACATCAAAAAAGCGGTCCGGAAACTGCTTTTTAAACGGTTTTAACCCTGTTCCATCCGGCATCGCTGCCGTAACAGCCACAATCTTCGGATTCTTTGCCGCCTGCATACAAAGTTCTTTAGAAAATACATCTGTATAGCTGGGATATTCTTTTTTCTTTAATACCTTTCCTGTAGCCGCATCAAAAGGTTCGATTCCGTGGAACAGGGCCGGATTTTTCTCTGCCGGGGCATATCCCTTGCCCTTTTTTGTAATAACGTGAACCAGAACTGCATGATTCATTTTCCTGGCTTCCCGGAAAACCTTCACCAGTTCCTTCACATTGTGTCCGTCCACCGGTCCCAGATAGGTGACTCCCATATTTTCAAACAGCATTCCTGGAATCACCAGCTGCTTAATGCTGTTTTTTGTACGGCTGATCTTATCTACCAGACCTTCTCCCACTACAGGAATTCTGGAAAGAGAATCCGACACCTTCCGTTTCAGATTGTTGTATTTTACATTGGAGCGGATCCCGCCTAAGTACCGGGACATTCCGCCCACATTTTCAGATATAGACATATTATTGTCATTCAGCACAATAATAAAATTTTTCTTCATATGAGCGGCATTGTTCAGCGCCTCATAGGCCATACCGCCTGTCAGGGCTCCGTCGCCAATAACTGACACAACTGCATAATCATCACCCATCAGATCCCGCCCCTGGGCCATGCCCAGACCTGCGGAAATAGAGGTGGAGCTGTGTCCTGTATCAAAAGCATCATAGGGGCTTTCCTTTCGTTTTGGAAATCCGCTTAATCCGCCGTACTGACGCAGATCGGAAAACATTTCCCGTCTTCCGCTTAAAATCTTGTGGGTATAGGACTGATGCCCTACATCCCAGATTACCTTATCCTTCGGCAGATCAAATGCCAGATAAAGGGCAATCGTCAGTTCTACCACGCCCAGATTTGATGCCAGATGGCCTCCTGTCACACTGATTTTATCAATCAGGAACTGACGGATCTCCGAAGCCAGAACTGTAATTTCCTCTGCATTCAGGCTTTTTACATCCCATGGTCCCTCAATATGTTCTAAAATCATGGTTTTTACCCTCTGTTCTTTCTGTTACCGGATCAGTTTTCCCGGTTTATCAGCATATAAATCAAATTCTCAAGAAATGGATTGCTGCCGGGAATTTCGTGAAGCAGAGAGACTGCTTTTTCAGAAATCTCAGCCACATCAATTCTGGCCTGGTCAAGGCCTGCCAGAGTCACATAAGTGGTCTTGTGATTTTTTTCATCGCTTAATACCGGCTTGCCCAGCTGCTCCTCTGTACTTGTCACATCCAGGATATCATCCTGAATCTGAAATGCCAGTCCGATAGCTGATGCCATTTCTTCTACCTTTTTTAACTCTTTTTCTTCTGCGCCTGCAAGGACTGCGCCAATCATCATGGATGCCTCCAGCAGGGCTCCGGTCTTCAGCCGGTAAATAAAATCCAGCTTTTCTTCCGGAATCGGCTTGTCAGTCAGCTCCACATCCACAACCTGACCGCCAATCATTCCATAAATACCTGTTTTTTCCGCCAGAAGCCCGATAGACCGTCCTACCCGATCTGCATGCTCTGTCATGGAAAATGCCTTTGCCGCTGTTTCCACTGCATAAATCAGAAGTGCATCTCCTGCCAGAACCGCCATATCGTATCCGAATTTTACCCAGGCAGTCGGCAATCCTCTCCGAAGCTGATCATTATCCATGCAGGGAAGATCATCATGAATCAGAGATGAGGTATGAATCATCTCGATTGCTGCCATAAAGGGTTCAATCTCTTCCCCGCTTCCGCCGAAAAGCCGGTAGGTTTCCTGCATCAGCATGGGGCGAAGCCGCTTGCCTCCGGCTCTGACGCTGTAATTCATGGCTTCCAGCACGGTTTTCTGGTATCCCTCTTCCTCCGGCAGAAACTTTTCCACAATCTGTTCTACTTCTCTGGTTCTCTGCACTAATTCTTCACGCATTTCCATCCGCTTCCTCGCCTCCCTGCAGAATCATCATCTGTTTTTCTACTTTATCTATCTTATCACTGCAGGCCTTTACCAGCTTCATCCCGGCCTCATAGCAGGCAAAGGATTCCTCCAGAGAGGTGTCAGAAGCCTCCAGCTTTTCCAGAAGCTCATCCAGCTGGGCAAAGGTCTCTTCAATGGACTTGTCCTGTTTTTTCTCACTCATGGTTTATTTCCTCCCGCTCGGTTACCCGGGCCTTCAAACGTCCGTCTGTAATCCGGATTGTAATCAAATCTCCCGGATTCACATCTGCTGCATGTTCAATCCTGCGGCTGTTCTCATCTGTAAGGAAACCAAAGCCGCGGCTGATTTTCTCTAAAGGGGACAGTCCGTGAAGACGTCCGCCTGCCAGAGCCAGCCTGTGCTTTGCCGCTGTAAGCTTTTGCTTCATGGCATCTTCCATCTGCTCCTGCAAATCCGCAAGCCTCTGCCTCTGCTGGCGCAGTGTGCTCATGGGATCATGGAGCTGAAGCCGCAGACGGTACTGGTCAGCCTGAAACCGGCGGCGCTCCACCTGGCGTCCCATCGCCCGCCGCAGAGCCGTATGATAGGCAAGCAGCTGCTCCTCAAACTGTCCGTAGTCAAATACAGCCAGCTCTGCTGCCGCAGAGGGAGTGGGAGCCCGCAAATCTGCCACATAGTCGGCAATGGTTACATCTGTTTCATGTCCTACCGCAGAAATCACCGGTGTCCTGCAGTTAAAAATGGCCCGCGCCACCGGCTCTTCATTAAAGGCCCACAAATCCTCAATGGATCCGCCGCCCCGTCCTACAATCAGCACATCCAGTCCCATCTCATCCAGTGTCTGTATTCCGCGGACAATACTGGCCGCCGCCCCGGCTCCCTGAACCAGAGCCGGATACAGAATAAGCTGAACGTAAGGGTTCCTTCTGGCTGTAATATTCATAATATCCCGGATAGCCGCCCCGGTACTGGCTGTCACTACTCCCACAGTACGGGCATAGCGGGGAATCGGCTGCTTATACTCAGGGGCAAACATCCCCATTTCTTCCAGCTGGTCCCGCAGTTTCTGAAACCGCAGAAATAAATCCCCCTGGCCATCCTGTTCAATTTTTCTTGCATACAGCTGGTATTTGCCGTCCCGCTCATAAACATCCACCGTTCCGGTTACTACTACCTGCTGTCCTTCCTGCAACTGAAAAGAGAGACCCCTGCGCTGTCCGGCAAACATCACCGCAGCTAGGGTCCCGGTTTTATCTTTCAATGTAAAATAAATATGCCCGGACGTATGGTACTTGCAGTTGGATACCTCGCCCCGCACAGAAATCCGGCTCAGGGCGAAATCCTGGGCAAACATATTCTTAATATAAGAATTCACCTGTGAAACCGAATAAATTCCTGCCATCTTACTCTGCAGTCACCAGCTTTGCCAGTACTCCGTTAATAAATGCTGCCGAATCCCGGCCGCCGAATTTTTTGGCCAGATCTACAGCCTCGTTGATTGCCACTTTTTCCGGCACCTGATCATCATACTTCATCTCATACAGTGCCTGACGAAGAATGGTCAGCTCCACCCGTCCCATTCGTCTTGTTTTCCATCCGTAGGCTACCTGGTTGATCTGTTCATCCAGCTCATCACGCTTTGCCGCAATGGCCTCCACACGCTCAATCAGGAAACTGCGCTCCTTATCCTGCATCTCAACCTGGTGAACAATCTCTGTCTCACCTTCTGCAGTCGTATCATCCTCATCCGGAGAGTCGAAATACTGACGAGTCTGTTGTTCAACCTCCTCCGCAGGGTAAAATTCTGCTGCAAACAGCATTTTAAAGCAATGCTCCCGCATCTTACTTCTTGTCATCTGAATATCCTCCTGGCATGGAACCGGCTCCATGCCGATTTCCTCTGTTCTATCCTGTATTTTGCCTATGTTGCTTCTGTATCGGAAGAACACAGCTTTGCATTATCATATCACATTTTTTTCTGTTTCACAATGACTGGATTGAAAATCCAGTATCTGCTCTGCATAACTTTTTTTCGTTCCGGGTATTCTGTTCCTGACAGACATTTTAATAAACGGAGGTTTCTTATGTGGGGAATTGTGATTGCACTTGTGTCCGGCGCTCTGATGAGCTTACAGGGGATTTTTAATACAGAAGTGACCAAGCAGACCAGCATCTGGGTATCTGCCGGATGGGTACAGTTTACTGCTCTGATCACCTGCATCCTGTTCTGGTTTTTTTCTGATCGCAGTTCTGCCGCAGCGCTTCTTCAGGTTCGCCCCTGGTATATGCTGGCCGGCGGTCTCATGGGCGCGTTTATTACCTTTACCGTTATCCGGAGCATGGACGGACTTGGTCCGGCGCAGGCCACTCTGTTTATTGTGGTCACTCAGATCCTGGTATCCTATGGAATTGAGCTTCTGGGAATCTTCGGTGTAGAAAAGGCTGCTTTCGAATGGAAAAAACTCATTGGCGCTCTCATTGCCATCGCCGGAATTGTTGTCTTCCGATGGGAAAAGTAATCAATCCGACATTGAAAACCTTCTCTTCCTGAGCTATAATCTCAGAGAACGGAGGTTTTACTATGACAAATGATATGACACGAGGACGGATTCTGCCGCAGCTGATCGGCTTTACCATTCCTCTGGTTTTAGGCAACCTGTTTCAGCTGACCTACAACGCAGCAGATTCCATGATTGTAGGAAGATATCTGGGCGGTCAGGCTCTGGCTGCTGTGGGAACTGCCGGCCCCATTATGAATCTGGCCATCCTGTTTATCAGCGGAATGTGCATGGGTGCAGGCATTCTCATGAGTACCCAGTACGGAGCAAAAGAGCAGGATGTACTGGAGCGGCAGATCAGCACCACGCTTTTAAGCGGACTGGTCTTTTCTTTCTGCGTTACCCTTTCCATGATGGTTCTGGCAAAGCCTGTTTTATCCCTGATCCGTGTGCCGGAGGAAATCCTGGACAGCGCTTCCGGATATCTGAGGATTATTTTTACCGGATTTCTTTTTACCTTTGCCTACAATTTCTTTTCCAGCACCCTGCGGGCTCTGGGAGACAGCAAAGCATCCCTGTATTTTCTTGTTATCAGCTCTGTTTTTAACATTGCAGGAGATTTGCTCTTTGTGGCGGTTTTCCAGTGGGGTGTCAACGGCAGCGCCCTGGCCACGGTTTTAAGCCAGATACTCTGCTGCCTCTGCTGTGTGATTTATATCCAGAAAAAGGTTCCCATGCTGCGCCTGGGGAAACGCTGGCTTACGTTTGATAAGCGCCTTTTATCCCGCACATTTTCCTTCGGCATTACCAGCGCCCTCCAGCTTATGTGCGTTCAGCTTGGCAAGGTTTTTGTCCAGTCCATGGTAAATATGCAGGGCATTGCTTTTATGGCCGCCTTTACTGCTGTCAACCGGGTCGATGATTTCGCCCTCACACCGCAGCAGAATATTGCCCATGCAGTCACTACTTTCATGGCCCAGAACAAGGGAGCCGGACAGACAAAACGAATGAAAAAAGGTTTTTTCAGCGGCATTTTTGTGGAGCTGTGCTATACTGCAGCTGTAGGCGCCTGCGTGTTCCTGTTTGCAGAGCCTATTATGAGGCTGTTTCTTCCTGAAGAACCGGCAGAGGTCATTTCACTGGGCGTCACCTATCTGCAGCTGATTTCCTTTTTTTATCTTTTATCCGGATCCGGCAATATTATCCAGGGATTTTTCCGGGGTATCGGTGATTTAAAGGTTACTCTCATCAGCTCTCTTCTGAATATTTCAGTGCGGGTAATCGCTGTGTTCTTTATGCTGCAGGTATTTCACGGAGGCTTTGGATGCCTTGCCTGGGCCTGCTGCTTTGGCTGGATCTCCATGAACCTTCTGGAAATTCCGCTGCTTATTAAAAAAATACGGAGCATGAAATAGCCTGTCTTTTCAGGCAGGCTTTTCTGCTCCGTTTTTCCATATTTTTCATGAAATCTTTTTATAAATTTTCTTCACTCTCAAGCATTCTCTTGATAAATTCCACAGAACCCTCGATTCCATAGGCTGCGCTGTTTACACAGAGATCGTAATTTACCGCATTTCCCCACTTGCGGCCTGTATAGAACTTATAATACTGCATATGCTGCCGATCCACCTGCTTGAGAAGCCGTCTGGCCTTTTTCTCATCCAGCCTGTTAATTTCCATAATCCGGCGGAGACGCTGCTCAAAGGGCGCGGTAATGAAAATACTGATATGAGGAATCCTGTTATTGGTCAGGATCACATCGGCACACCGCCCCATAACAATAAAGCTTTCTTTTTTTGCCATATCGCAGATCAAATCGCTCTGGTTGAAAAAGACCGCATCTCTCTTGGACAATCCGTGATACCGGCTGAACTCCCGCATACAATCCCGAATCGTTCGCTTTTCCGGCTTTGCAAAGGCCTGTTCCATCTCCTTTTTCTCAGGTCCGAATTTATATCCGGCCTGATCCTCTACTCTGTCCTTTTCCGCCTCCAGACGCTTCAAAACTGCAGAAAAGATTTCTGCATCGTAAAAGTTAATTTTCAGAGCATCTGCCAGGGTAAATCCAATCTCATTTCCTCCGCTTCCATAGGTTCTTCCAATGCAGATAATCAGTTTATCGCTGCCCTGAAATCTGTTTTTCAGGTTCAGAGCATTTAAGCTTGCCAGATTCTGATCCACCACATCCCCCTCGCCAAAGCTGGTGGGAAGAGCGATCACCTCCTGAAGAATTCTGTTGTATTCTGCCATGATCATCCGGCGCAGCTCTTTATCCTGAATGGTTCTGGCCATGTTACTGATCAGCGCCAGCTCACTGCGCAGCTGATGCCCCTGCTTTCTTGAACTCATCAGCTCTACCATATCACGAACGCAGCCCTCTCTGTCACGGCTGAATACCCGTCCCAGGGAGGATCCCAGCTGGGCATAAACCTCTGCATCCAAATCGTAAATGCGCTCCGCCAGTTCCCGAAGCATTTCCTGTGTATATTCCATTTTCCCGCTCCTTTCCTATAAGAAAAATACCAGCATGTCCAGCAGGAATACAGGTACCAAAAAGATCAGTGACCAGAGAATGTAGCCAAAAAAGGACGGCATGCGGATACCATTCTCATCTGAAATGGATTTTACCATAAAGTTAGGAGCATTTCCGATATAGGTGTTTGCTCCCATAAATACCGCACCGCAGGAAATCGCTTCCAGCATAGCCACCGGCACCTGTCCAAGGGTTGTCGCAATTCCGCTGGTAAAGCCCAGAGAGCCGGCTGTTGTTAAAAACACCAGATACGTTGGCGTATTATCCAGGAAGCTGGACAGGGCTCCTGTTACCCAGAACATCTGGTAAGGCTCCGTAATTCCCAGCTGCGCACCTTTTGCCTTCAGAATCATCAGAGCCGGCTGCATGGTAATAAAAATACCGATGAACAAAACAGCCACCTCTTCAATTGCGCCCCAGGTAAAATGGTTTTTTCTCCGGATCTCTGAATTTGTTGTCTTAAAGGACAGCCATGCGGCCAAAAGAATCATCACAATCTCAATCAGCGCCGGATAGGACAGCTTTACCTCTCCGTACAGCCGGATTCCCAGCACCTGTCCTGCCTCATCCTGAAATGCTGCCATTCCCGGCAAAACTCCGCTTAAAATAACAGCTGCCACAATCATAACCAGAAAAATAAGATTGTGGAGTCCCAGAATCTTTACCTCTGTTCCCGGCTTGCTGATATCCGGCTTGCAGCCCTCCGCAATGTCCTTTCGGTAAGCCCGCCGATCCAGCCAGTAAAAAACAAACAGAAGCACTGCAACATTCAATACCATAATCGGCAGCAGATGCAGGCTCCAGAAGAAGGGAACCCCTCTCATAAATCCCATTAACAGCGGCGGATCTCCAATCGGTGACAGAGAGCCTCCGATATTGGAAATCAGAAAAATGAAAAAGATCATAATATGACTTTTCCGTCTTCTCCAGTAATTCATTTTTATTACAGGGCGGACCATCAGCATACTTGCTCCGGTTGTCCCGATCCAGCTGGAAAGACTGGTTCCCAGCAAAAGAAGTCCCACATTGATTCTGGGGGAACCGGCCAGATCCCCTTCCATTGCAATGTTTCCGGACACACAGAACAGTCCGAACAGCAGTACAATAAAGGTCAGATAATCACCCACCAGACATTCCAGCACCGTTTCCAGCGCCATCCCGGATCCATACATGACTGCAAAGGGAATTATAAACAAAAGAGACCAGAATGCAACTGCATGAATCTGGTGCTTTTCCCACCACTCCGCTCTGACCAGCGGAAGAACTGCAATACACAGCAAAAGTCCTGCAAAGGGAATGCACAGAGCCAGAGGAACCATCCCTGCAGCTTCACCTCCTGCTTCTGCTGCCAGAACCTGCAACGGCGTTCCGGCGCAAAATACGGCTGCGCTTCCCAGAAGCAAAAGAATTTTCTTTACAAATGTCTTCATCATCCTGTCTTCCTTCTACCACTTATTTACAGCAGCCGGAAACAGCTTTCTTTTCTGCTGTCCCCGGCTGCTGCACATTTCACGAAAACGCATTATAGCACTTTGTAAAAAAAAATCAACAAATGATATTTTTATAACAGGTATTTCTTAAAAAAGAACAGGAAGCATATCCGTTTCTGCAAAAATGGATATGCTCCCTGTTCTTTTTCTCTTGTGCTTCTTGTACCGCAGTTCGTCCATATATCTTCCCATGGAAAACTGCCGGCTTCTTTTTTATTTGTCTTCTGCCATATTGACTCCGGCAATCTTCACATTTACATCCAGAACGGTAAGACCTGTCATATTTTCAATGGCAGATTTTACTCTCTCCTGCACTTTTTCGCTTACTCCCGGAATATTATAGCCGTACTTGATATTCAGAGACAGATCCACAGATACATGCTCTTCTGTCACATCAACCTTCACACCCTTTGACAGAATCTTCATGCCCAGCTTTCCAACCAGTTCATTGGTAATATTTCCGGCCATGGAATCTACTCCGTCTACCTCTGTTGCAGCCAGCCCTGCAATAATCGCAACAACCTCATCTGCAATCCGTACTTCTCCGATTGTATCATTTTCATATACCTTATGGGTATTTCTTGTTTCCTGTTCTGCCACGGTAATCCCTCCTGTATCATTCAGATTCACTGCTGCTTACAGTATAACAAATCCCGCCCGATTTGCAAAGGGGTATTTCCCGTCAGTCTTCCAGATTCAACAGAGTAATGACAATATTTTCTGCTCCCACCTCTGTCTTCCGCTTCACGATGTCCTCGATCTGGGCTCTCTGCTGATCCGTAATGCTGGCCGCATTGATCACAACATCAACTTTTCCATTGGTCAGACTGACCACCGGATCCAGAAATCCCTTTGCCTGAAGAAGTGTCTCTGCCGCATTTTCCTTTTCGGCAACAGCCGTCATGGCAATCATATTCTGGATGGCATCCTGCTTGGCTGCCTCCTCTATATTGGTGTTATTAATAATGCTGTTCAGCGTTTCTCTGTTTTTTGCCCGAATCTGCTCTCTGTTCAGCTGCACGCCGGCTATGTAGTCTGATACGGTCAGACCGCTGGTCAAAACTGCTTCTCCGGGATTCTCCATCCCTGCTTCCTCATCCCAGCTGTCTATTTCCGCAAGCTGTGTTCCCGTCTGTTCTGCCTGATTTGCCGGTTCTGCCTGGTCAGCTGAAGCCGCCGGATTTCCAGCATCTGACGAAGCCGGCTGCTGGGTTCCTGTCTGTGTGCTGTTTTCACCAGACTGCGGCTGCGCCTCCTCTATTTCTCCGGAGAACTGATAGCTGGCCGCCTGGTTTTCTGCCAGAATATCCTCGTCTGAAATCTCCAGTGTTCCCGCCGGCAGGATTCCTCCCTCTGCTCCTGCCTCCAGCTCCTGCTTGCCCGCATAATTTAAATATCCTGCTGCTGCAATCATAATCGCCAGAGTCGTAATTATGATCTGATTTCTTCGAAACAGCTTTTTCATATTCACATCCTTCAGATGCTTTTCTGCCTTCTTGAATTTCATACCCTGCACTCCTTTATTCCACCCGCATTCATACTTTATCCTATGCGTTATCCTGAAATTTATGCACCTACGGAGTCCTTTTTAATACCTTGATCTTATGTGCAGGAAGCCCGAACAACGCCTCCATGGCAGAAACAATCTCTGCTTTTACAGAAGGTGTTCCTCCTCCCTCAGCGCTGATAATGATGCCTGAAATCTCCGGATACAGTTCTTTCTCCACAATAGGCCGGTTCTGACTGTTTCCAGAAACAAGAACCGTGGTGATTTCCTGTTCTCTGTTTTCCAGTTTTCTGGTTCCGCCGCTGCTGTCCTTCTCCTCTGTCAAAGAGCTGGATCCATTTTCATCTACATGAATAATCTTTTCCGAGGAAGCTTTCAGCACAATCATCACCTCCAGCTCCCCCACCCCTTCCACATTTTTCAGTATGGAACGGACTCTCTGCTCCAGCATCTGTTCATAGGTGGCCGCTCCGCTCCTTTCTGAAGCAGCCTCCCATAAAGTATCCGATCGTTCTTCCTTTTCTGTACCGTCCCAATCAGAACCTTCCCCGGTTCCGGCATTTTTCTGATTTCCTCCGTCATCCGCTTCCGCCCTTCCCCTGTCCGTACGCTCTGTCCGCTCCAGCACACTCCCTCTCCCATTTTCTGATAAAGTTTTCCTCTGTCCTGCAGGAAAAGCCAGAATACATAAAATCACACCGGCTGCCACTAAAAACAGCCATGGTTCACGCCCCCGGGGCCACTTGAATTTCCACATTGCCTTCCTCCAGATGATAATAAACTTCCAGTTTCTCTTTCAGCTGTTTCAGCTTCTGTCCTGTTTCCCCCAGAATTTTTTCAGACAGTACCTGTTCCGTTTTCTCCCCGTCCTGATGTGTTCCCGTCTCTGCCTTGCCTTCAGGCCCTGCTGCGCTCACTTCTACCGGTGTTACAGGCCTTACAGGTTCCACAGTTTCTGTCACCTTACTTTTTTCCTGCTCTTCCGCCGTGGAACTTCCTGCCTGCCCGGATTTTTCCGCATGCTTCTCCTGTTTCACAGTCAGGCGGATGGTGCGGATGGTGCCAAAGTCCGGACTGTCCTCCCTGTCCTCTATCCTCACACTGCATTCTGCCGCCTGGATTCCCATTTCCCCGGCTGCCTGAATCACATCCTCCTCGACAGCCGCCTCATACTGCCGGATCACACCGGAAAGACGCTGTTTTTCCATTCCAAGCATATTCCTCCTCAAATCCTCTGTCTGCTCCTGAAAAAGAAAGCTTTCGTAATATCCGGCAATGGTATCCTCCAGATGCATCCCCTCTGTCAGCGGCTGCAGAACAATAAAAACCAGAATCATTCCAGAAAACAGGCGCAGGTACTTTCCATACTGTTTTCCGGGAAGAAGACGCTCAGCTACTGACAGAAAAAGGAAAAATCCAGTCAGATTCTGAATCCACTGATATAATTCCTTCATTTCCTCCTCCCTCTCTTTTCCTGTTTTTCTGCGGTTCTGCCCTTCTTTATTCCAATTTTTCTCCTATGCCAGATATGCGGCATTGGTTCCCACACAGATCAAAGCAATGGTAATGACAAATAAAACCAGTCCCAAAACTGCCGCGTGAAGAAGCATTTTCTGCCCCTCTGCCACACCGCTGATACATCCCACCAGACGTTTATCAGCTACCGGTTCCAGAACGGCCGCCACAATCCGGTACACCATGAAAAAAAACCACAGCTTTACTAAGGGTGCAAGGCTGAGAAGCACCAGAATCACCACTGCTGCCGCCCCCATGGTATTCTTAATCAGAACTCCGGAGCCCAAAACCAGCTTCGTCACAGCTCCTGCTCCCGCACCTATGCCGGGAATCGCCTGCAGGATCTTTTCCATCCCCGATGTTTTTACCGCATCTGCATAAGGAAGCACCATTCCCTGTACCAGATGAAAACCGGCAACCAGACCCAACAGCCAGCGGAGTCCCCAGAAAATTCCTGTTTTTAAAAGCTCCGTCATTTTAGAAAGCATGTCTTCTTTCATCACATTCCCTGCCAGAACAAGCATCACATAAATCTGAATCAGGGGAAGAACCAGACGTACATACATTCCCTGCACCATGCTGATCAAAAACAAAACCAGCTCATACCAGGCAACGGAGGCTGCTGCAGCTCCTGCCCATACTACAGCTGCAAAATAAGACGGCATCAGTGCTTTCATGAACAGGATCTGTTTTTCCAGCACCTGAACTGCTGTGTCTGCACTTTCCAGAAAAAAAGCTGCCATCACAGTAAATGTCATCAGGTAAATCACAAAAAATCCCGCTTCTGACATCTGCCCTCCGGAAAAAATTTCTGAAAATCCTGAAAAAACCGCGCCCAGAAGTCCCAGTGTCAAAAGCTGCACTGCCATGGCTCCGCCATTTTCCATTTCGCCCAGAAAGCTCTCCCTCAGACCGTCCAGAATCAGCCGCCCTGCGTCCTTTCCCCGTCCTTCCATAAGAGCCCGTGCCAGCTCTGAAAAAGAAATCGCCTTTCCGCTCCCGGCTGCCTCCTTCTTCAGAAACTCATCCAGCTCACTCCAGTCCGGTTCCTCCGCTTCCATCTCCCGCGGAAACGTCTCCCCGCTCCGCTCTTCTAAAAGAGCTCCGCCGCTTTGCCCCCATACATTCCCTCTCCAGGTTCCCGCCAGAACTGCAGCTGCTGCCAAAACCAGAATCAGCCTCTTTCCTCCCCTCATCCCAGAAATCCCTGCAAAGTTTCCATAAGGGCAAGAACCACAGGCATGCTGACTGCAAGAATTGACAGCTTCCCGAAAATCTCAATCTGTGTACCTACAGCTCCGTATCCGGCATCCCGGCATATGCCGGAGGAAAACTCGACAATATAAGTAATGCCTGTCATTTTCACCAGCGTATTCAAAAATACCGGCCTGATCTTTACATACTCCTGCAGACGCCGCATTCCCTCCACAATGCTTTCCAGACGGGCCGCTCCATAAAAAAACATAAAACAGCCTGCCGCCATTACCAGATAAATTCCGTATTCGCTTTTTGTTCCCTTCAGCTGAACTGCCAGAAGAACAGATGTAATTCCAACAATTCCGATTGTTACTACTGTCATATGGATTCCCCTACAATGCAAACAGATTTTTAATGGTTTCAAACAGCTCATAAATATAAGGCACCATCCAGAACAGTACCAGAATCAGCCCTGCCAGACTGGTTAAAAAGGCCTGCTCCTCTCTTCCGCTGTGCTTCAGGACCTGGCAGATCACAGAAACAAGGATTCCTACTGCAGCAATTTTAAAAATCAGATTAACCCCCATGGTCCTCTCCTTTTCCTCAGATCATCAGTATCGTCAGAAACAGACCGCTCATAATTCCCAGACTGGAATACAGGCGGCACCGTTCCTGCCTGTGCTCTCTCAGCAGCTGAATCTGCACGTCCAGCTGCTCCAGATACAGAAGCAGATTTCTCTCCTGCATATCCCGATCCAGGTATCCCAGGTGCTTTCCCAGATCAGCCAGATACTGCCTGTCCTGTTTTGTCAGAGCCGTACCTGACAGCTTTCCGATTTCTTCCTCCCAGATCTGACAGAAGGTTTCTCCTCCCTGCTGTTCAATTTTTCCGGCTGCCCCGGTAAATAATCCGGACAATTCCTTCTCAAAACGTTTTCCAACAGCTTCCAGCGCCTCAGAAAGAGGGGCGTTGGCATAAAGAATCTGTCCCTTCAGCATATAAATCATCTGCCTCAGCTGCAAAAGCTGCTCCAGCCGCCGTCTGTATTCTCCCGCCATCCAGAACCCGAACCCGGAAGCGCCGGATACAATACACACTGCTCCTGCTGTCTGCATCCATATCTGCATCTCTGATCATATCTCCCTTCTCGTTTCCCTGCTGTCCTTTCCATACAGCACCTTCCCCCTGCTGTCACAAATACATTCCAGATGTCCCGCCCTTCCCCGGCTTCCCAGAAGAATATAACGGTCAAACCAGCCTTCCTCTACCATTTTTCCAAGAACCGGTTTCATCCTTACATCTTCCAGGGATGTTCCGTGAACAGTTGCCATCACCCTGCACCCGCAGTTCATCACATACTCCAACGCCTCCAGATCCTCTCTGCTTCCAATCTCGTCTACAGCAACCACCTGAGGAGACATACTGCGAATCAGCATCATCATTCCCAGAGCCTTCGGACAGCAGTCCAGGATATCCGTGCGGCTTCCCAGATCATTCTGGGGAACCCCCTGAAAACAGGCGCCGATCTCAGAACGCTCATCTACCACGCCAACGGTCATCGGCGGTATCCACACCTCACTTCCTCCGGAGCCTGCGATTTTCCATCCATCTGATACCTGTCGGATCAGATCCCGCAGCAGCGTTGTTTTCCCGCATCTGGGCGGCGATACAATGAGCACATTTTCCAGCTGTCCGTTCTGATAAATGCAGGGCATAACCGGATCTGCACATCCTTTGATCTGATGGGACAGGCGCACATTCATACAGGAAATAAATTTCATACTTCGTATTCCATTTCCCTCTGCAATGGTTTTTCCCGCTACACCGACGCGGTGTCCCCCCTGAATCGTCAGATATCCCTGGCGGATTTCCTCTTCAAAGGCATACAAAGAATAGCTGCTGACATACTCCAGGGTTTCCTTTAAATCTGCCCGGGTTACCTCATAAGCCTGTTTCCTGCATTCCGCTGCCGCCTCTGTTTTTTTTCCTTCTGTTGTAAGATAATACTCCTGATTGCTGCAGATGATAAGAAGCGGGGACTGAACCCGAAGCCGGATTTCCTGTACCTGTCCAAAATCCACTTCTGCCTGCTTTAGAATGTTTCTGATATCTTTAGAAAATATACGAATAATGTCTTCCCGCTGTTCCAAAATCACCCCTCCCCATACAGTAATATCTCAGATAAAAAAGAAGCTCGCTTGCGAGCTTCTCCGCCTGCGGCGGGTCGCTTCTGCGACAAAATTCTCTTCCAACCCATGGCGTTCCTCGCGGAGCGTTTTTATGTCATAGGGCGCAAGTTCCTATGACATAAAAACTTTCTTTGATATTAAATATATGACGGGACGGGTGATTTATTCTTGTACTTTCTTGAAACGCCAGAACCTTATGACGGCTGAAGGGCGCCGGAACCGTCAAAATGATAAAGAACTCCTTCGATGGTCTGTTCTCCGGTCACCATGGCACCTGAGGGCTGACAGTAATACTTCACACCGTTTTCCTCAATCCAGCCTGTTTTCATATAGCCCTCCGCATCAAAATAATACCAGATTTCCGTTCCCGGCTCCTTCCACCAGCCACCGGCCGGATAACTTCCGTCAGAATTGCGGTACCACCAGCGGCCATCCTCTGTGGGAATCCACTGGGCAGTGTACACTACGCTGATCTTGTCTGTCCCCGTCGTCTCCGCAGAACTGCTGCCGGAAACTCCCGGTCCGGAATGATCGGTATCGATCTCACCGCCGCTTTTCAGGATCTCTGCATAATCCGCGCTGATGTAACAGGTATCGGACTCCTCAGACCAGTATCCATCCCGGTAATTTCTGGAACGTTCCTTTGCGAGAGCACGGACCTTAAAGGTATAATCGCCTTCTGCCGTCATTTTTTTCTTAAAATTATAATAGTCCTTTTTCGTCCTGATTGAGGAGGTTTTCTGCTCATTGCGGTACAGATAAACCTCGTATTCGTAGGCATTCTCTACCGCATCCCACCGGGCTATGGTATCATCCTCCTCATCCCAGTAGGTATTCTCAACCGTATCCAGGCGCTCCGCTGCCGCCCAGACGCTCATAACCGAAGCCGCTGACAGAACCGCTGCTGACACTGCCACAGCTATTTTTTTCCAGATTCCGTTCTTCTTCATGGTAAAACCTCCTTCAAGAACCATTGGTTCTGCATTATCATTTATAAGTATTATACAAAAATGCCTGCAAAACCGCAATGGCTCTACCCTCCCGGAAATCTTTCATTTTTATTAAATTTGCAGATGCTTCTTCAATTTCCTGCGCAAAAAAAGAGAGAACAGACCGTTTTGCAGGCGGACCGTTCTCCCTTTTCGCTGGCATGGGGATTACAGATACCGGTATGGAGGTCCGGTATTCTGTATGCCGTTTTCAATCAGATAGTCAACACTCCCAGAACCAGGCCGGCAATCAGACATACAATGCTGACGCCCCAGATCCAGAAGAAGCAGGTCTTAATGTGATCCTTGATTTCCACTCCTGCAAGGCCGATTCCCAGGAAGGTTGCCGGAACAACCGGACTGATAAAGGTAGCGCAGTTGCGGCATACCACCATGGTGATTGCTGTATGGGCCGGATCCACACCAAACTGGTTTCCGACTCCAATCAGCACCGGAAGCAGTCCATAGAAATAGGAGTCTGTACAGAACATCAGAGTAAGCGGTACGGAAAGCACACCAATAATCAGAGGCAGGTACCGTCCCATTGACTGAGGCATCAGAGATGCCAGCATGGTTGCCATGTGATTCATAATCTGGCTGTCCTCAAGCACACCCAGGAATACGCCTGCTGCCAGAATGGTAGAGGCCATGGTCAGCGCCGGACCTGCATGAGACTTGATTATTTTTCCCTGAAGCTTTGCCCCGGGATAATTTACAAGAAGAGCAACCACACATCCCACCATAAAGGTATAGTAGGAGGGAACCTTTAAAAATACAAGAGCGACGATAATTGCCAGAGTCCAGATCAGGTTAAATACAAACAGCTTCGGTCTTGCCAGTCCGTTGTCAGCACCTGCCTGTGCTGCCTCCTCAGTCTCCTCATAACCTTCGATTACCAGGGAGCTGTTTTCTCCTGCGCCCCGTCTTTTCTCCACGGTTCCCCAGAATACAGCAGTAAACAGGGCAATTACAATCCCCACAAGCTGCATGGGCAGAAGCTTCATCCAAAGTACATTGGCATCAATCCCGAGAACAGATGCAGACCGCATGGTAGGTCCGCCCCAGGGAAGAAGATTCATAACGCCCATAGCTGTTACACAGATTAACAGCAGCGTAGTCGGACGCATTTTCAGCTTTTTATAAACAGGAAGCATAGCCGGAATGGTAATCAGAAAGGTCGAAGCGCCGCCTCCGTCCAGATGTCCAATCATGGCAATAATACAGGTCATCAGAGCAACACCTACTACGTTGTTTCCCACCCGCTTCATCAGCGCATTGATAATGCGGTCAAACATTCCCACATCTGTCATAATTCCGAAAAACAGCACGGAAAAAATAAACAAGGCGGCCGTAGAGTGTACGCCCTTTACACCCTCGGTAATAAATTCTCCCATCTCGCTGATGGAATAGGTTCCTGTCAGAACCAGAATCAGAGCGGTAACCGTTGATACGCCAATAAACGCAATGGCAGGTACGGTAATATTCCGCAGCAGCAGCACGATGATCATGACGATCGTTGCAAAACCAAGCATGGCGAGCATCGTTTCATTCATGTCATTTTCCCCCTTTTCAATTACTTTTTTTGTATGAAAAGAGTATACCGCCGGAACCTTACAGCAGTAATATTCCTGCCTTAATTTTTATTAAGAAATGCCTTACAGTTCATTCAGATTTCTCCGCATTTCCTCCAGAATAGCAGAAAGAGACGCCGGTTTTTCTATATATCCGTCAATCACATGGCGCCGTTTTGCCTCTGCTATCTCTCTTGTTACCCGATCAATCATTAAGATTTTTACAAGCTCCGGATATCGTCCCTGAATCGACATACAGAAATCCACAGCACTTTTTCCTCCAATCTCCTGCTCCGTCGCCAGAACATCGAAATTTTTCCCTGTTCTGTCCTCCTGGTATTTCAGAAGCTCCTCAGCCTCCTCCATGCTCATACAGCCCTTCAGGGTTACTGAAATCCGTTCTGCATCCCGTTCTAAAAGCCCAAGCACCTTGGGATTGTCATCCGCTGCCAGAATCGAAAGTTCCGGTCTGTCTGAAGCCCTTTCCTCCCGTTTTTCTCTGTTCTCTTCCGGTCCGGTTTCCCCGGGTTCCTGCTCCTTCTGCTGGCTGACCGGCAGGTATACAGACATCACGGTTCCCTCTCCCGGAGTGCTTTCCACCTCCACAAAGCCCTTGTGTGAAGCAACAATCTGTTCCACCAGAGCCAGGCCGAGTCCCGTTCCCTTTCCGCCCTTTTTTGTTGTAAAAAACGGATCAAACATCCGTGCCTTTACTTCACTGCTCATCCCGCAGCCGTTATCCTGAAATTCCAGACAGAGATATTTTTCCCAGTTTCCCGGATCATGACCTGCCGGAATCTGCCCCGGCTCCACGGTTCTTGCCGATACATGGAGGGTACCCGGATTGTGACCGATGGCATGGACACTGTTTACACAGATATTTAAAATCACCTGGTTCAGCTGGGTTTCATTGCACAGCACACACTCTCCATTCAGGCAGATATCCTGCTCCAGATGTACATGGGACGGACAGACAGAGCGAACCATTTTCATGGCGCGGGTAATCAGCCGATCCGCCTTTTCAATTTTAAATGCGGTTTCCATGTTTTTCCTGCTGAGAGAAGAAATCTGACGCACAATATCCTTTGCCTTTTCTGCTGCTTCACAAATCTCCATGGCATATTCCTGCTGCTCAGAATCCTCCGGAAGCTCCATCATCAGCAGATCGGCATACCCCATAATCGGCGTCAGCAGATTGTTGAATTCGTGGGCAATTCCCCCTGTCATGGTTCCCATAATCTGAAGGCGCTGCTGGTGGGCAATGGTTTCCTCACTGCGGTGCATATTCTCCAGAATCCTGTTCAGCTCTGTCAGATAAGCAATCTGCCTGGTATCCTGTTTTCTCTGCCGGGCCATTCGGAGCATAGACATGGTCATCACTGCCAGAATGGAAAAAATAAAGAGACAGAAACAAAAAAGCTTCAGAACGCCGGATGCAATGGGCTGATAAATATCATCATAATCAATCACCTCACTGACAATCAGAAAATCATCTCCTATCCAGGCAGGCGCATAGGCGCAGATTTTTCTCACCCTGGGATACCCGTCTTTCGTCCACCAGTAAGAATAGTATTCCTCTGTTCCCTCCATTCCCTGCTTCTGGTGATCTATCATCCGGGACAGGCTTTCCAGATTCAGTTCCGGATACATGGCCATACGCCCCTCGATTACATTGATCCCCCACTGCTGCTGCTCCGGATGCATCAGAATTATCCCGGAGGAATCCTTCACAATCACATACCCGCTTGTTCCAATCCGGAGATTTTCTATCATTGCCTGATAATATTCCTCCAGTCGAATTACCATGGAAAGGCTTTTTCCGTTCTCCAGAGCTTCCCGGAGAACCAGATACATTTTTCCGTCATTTAACTCAGCCAGCATTAAATTCTTTGTTTCGTCAATTCTGCTGTCAGAATATACTTTCTCAATTCTGCTTCCCCTGGTACTGTACAAAAGCTGATCCGCTTCCTCCAGACAAACATCATACACAAAACGGCTGTGAGAGCCCACATAATCTTCAAGAAGCTCCTGATTCTCCTCTCTCTGAGCAGAGCTGAGCCGGTGAAGCCCATCCAGATCCGCAATACATTCGGAAATAAAAAGTCTCAGATTATCCCGAAGGCTTTTTACATTCAGAACCATCTGCTCCTTCTGCTGATTGATAATGGAATCCCGATATTCCTTCCAGATCCTGCTGAAATCTGTGTATATATCAATTTTTCATGATATACCTTGTGCAAGGGGGAACAAAAGAAACGTATGAAAGATCGGGTACTGATTGTGGATGATGATCCGTTTATTGTAAAACTTCTGGAAAAGGTTATGAGCAGCAATGAGCTGGAGACTGTTTCTGCAGGCAGCGGACAGGAGGCCCTGGACATTCTTGCAGCCCAGTCCTTTGATGTGATTTTAATGGATGTGATGCTGGGTGATATGGAGGGTTTTGATGTAATCAAGCAGCTGAGAAACCATGGAATCAAAACTCCTGTGATGATTGTCAGCGGAAGAAATGAAGACTATGACTCTCTTTACGGACTGTCTGTCGGCGCTGATGATTATATTACCAAGCCTTTTCGCCCCCTGGTTCTGGGAGCCAAGGTCAAGGCCCTGATCCGACGCAACAAGGACAGAATTCTTGACCACGCTTCCGCTCTGGAATGCGGACCGTTTTCTTATCAGTATACAACCATGCGCTTTTTTAAGAATGGAAAAGAACTTGATTTTTCCTCCCGGGAATCCGCTCTTTTTCTGCTGTTTCTTCAGAACCCGGGACAGATTTTTACGAAAGATATGATTTATGAAGCTGTCTGGGGCAATTCTGTGGCCGTCGATGACAATGCCATCATGGTTTATATCAACCGCCTTCGGAGCAAGATCGAAGACGATCGCCAGAAGCCCGCTCACATTCTTACGGTTCGGGGACTGGGATACCGCTTTGTCCCCTGAAACCGTCTCTCATTGTTATTTGTGATAAGGTTCTCCGCTGATAATCCGGTAGCTGCGGTAAATCTGCTCCAGCAAAATCACCCGCATCAGCTGATGGGGAAACGTCATGGGAGAAAAACTCAGATGATAATCCGCCCGTTTCAGAACCTCGTCAGAAAGCCCGAGAGAACCTCCGATAATCAAAACAATCTGGCTCTGACCATCTACTCCCAGCCTGTTCAGTTTACCCGCCAGCTGTTCCGAGCTCAGCATGGTTCCCTGCACAGCCAGGGCAATCACATAAGCCCCGTCCTTAATCTGCGCCAGAATTCTGCTTCCCTCTTTTTCCTTAATCTGCCGTTCCTGAGCCTCACTGGCTCCATCCGGCGTTTTTTCATCTGCCACCTGAATGATTTCCAGCCGGCAATAACGGCTCAGCCGTTTGCTGTATTCTGCAATGGCATCTGTATAAAATTTTTCTTTGATCTTTCCAACTGCAATCACTGTAATCTTCACTTTATCTGTCTCTCCCGTATTTTCCCGGCTTCCGTTTTCGTTTTCTTCCGGATTTGACTACCCGGACCGGACGTCCTTCTCTTTTTTGTTCTATTCCATAAATAATTTCCAGAAAACGGCTGACCTCATCCCATGCTTCCCGGCTTTCCGGAATCAGACGCATAGCCATCTGGAATACATGAAACATTCCGTCATACACTGACAGCCTCACCTTTCTGCGGGCTCTCTTCAGCTTTTCTGCCACAGTCAGGGTATCCGAAAGCAGAACCTCCTCGCTTCCCACCTGCAAAAGCACCGGCGGGAAACCCTCATAAGTTCCGAAGGCAGGGGAAATATAGGGATTCTCCGGATCTGCATCTCCAATATAAGGACTGTTGTAAAGCATATTTTCCCTGGTTCCCCCAAACTGGGGATCCCGATCAAAATTATAGGTATGGGACTCGCCGCTGCATGTCAGATCCGTCCACGGAGACATTAAAATCATTCCTCCCGGCATGGGAAGCCCGTGATCCCGAAGGTACAAAACAAGGGCCAGAGCCAGACCGCCTCCTGCCGAATCACCGGCTACAATAATCTTCTCTGCCGCATAATGGCGCTCCTCCAAAAGCCAGCCATATGCAGCCACTGCATCTCCCAAAGCCGCCGGAAAGGGAAAACGGGGCGCAACCCGGTAATCCACCGTCAGCACATCGCCTCCCAGACTCCGTCTGGAATACTGCATGGCAAAATCCCGATAGGTATTTTTCATGGGGCCAATATACCCGCCTCCATGAAGCTGCAGAATTACTCTGCCTGTAAAAACACCGGAGGGCCGAAGATATTCCATCTTACAGTCCCCCAGTTCAATAATCTCATAATCATAATCTGCCGGACAGATCCAGGCAGGCTCCACCGGATTTGCCCGGTATTCTCCTGTCTGGAACTTATGTCCCATGGCCGAGTCCATCATGTTCTTCATCATGTCCCGTACCACCTTGCCCCGCAAACTGACTTTCTCTTTTCTCATCCGTTCACCTGCTGCCTGTCAACTTATTCTGTCTATCTTTTTCTGCAGTTTCTGTGAGACTGCATCTTCTGCGCAGTTTTTCCTTCTGCCGATTTTTACTGCGGCCCTGCACAGCCTCCTCTGTCTGCATCTGAGACTGCCGCATTTTATTTATACATGAAATCTGCGCTTTAACTCGTCCTCCCAGCTTCTCCGTCCGCTTGCATACTCAAAAATGCCTCTGGCTGCTGTTCCGCCGGTATGCCCAACCTTTCGGGCCAGACGGGCAGCCTTTTCCTCTCCGCCCTTCTGAAGAATCAGAATCTTGCGGATACGCGGGTACATATCCCGCTTTCTTGCTGCGCACAGTTCATTGCCCTCCAGGCGCACAGAAATACCGTCCTGCTTCAGTTTTTTGAAAAACTGCTTCTGAAGACGGCTGTCTGCAAAAACAGACGTAAATGTAACAACCACTTCATCTCCCCAGGCACAGACTGCACATTTCACCGGCTGCTTTCTGGAAACACCGATCATCATGTGGAACCGTTTAATATCCTCTCTGTACTGCGGGTCCATGGATATGGGACCAATATTGGAAAGCGTCATGGTATACGCCCGATCCTTCATTCCAAAAATCATCCGGAGAACCGGCGCTTTAATAAACAGAGGAATGGCCCTTAAATACCACTTTTTCTCATTTGATACATTGTAAGAAATATTCTGCTCCAGCTTCTCCTTATCAATTTTCCGATCCATCTGCCGGCTGATTCTTCCAAGAAGGGTATCAAAATCCATGTGAGGATCTGAGAAAAGCTGTCCGATCATCGTGACTGCAAAAAAATTCGCCATAGTCTCAGAGCCAAAAAATGCTCTCAGATTAATGGGAAGGTTTAAAACCACAGGAAGCCTTGCAGCTCCTCCCTGGAGATATTCCTGCCAGATTGACCAGATCAGAACAGCTGCCAGGTACTTTGTCACACTGACCCTGTGGCTTTTGCATACCTTCTTCAGCTGTGCCAGATTCACATAGCCGTGAAGCACCTGGCCGGTTCCCAGAGGCAGATAAGCCCCCTCCAGACGATAAGCAGGGCGCGAGCTGTAGCTTTTATGCTCCATTTCCCTGTAATTTTCCAGATAGCTGTCCTCTGTGTGAAAACGAAGCTGTGACTCATCCCGGTCATCCTCCGGGGTCCATTCATCAGAAACCTCTCCCCGTTTCAGATTCAGATACTGGGCCGTCAGACTTTTCAGGAAATTCGCAGCTCCCAGACCGTCTGTCAGTGCATGAAATACCTCCAGATTGATCCGGTTCTCATAATAAGAAACCCGGAAAAGAAAACGCTGGCTTCCATGAGGATCCAGATACCGGCAGGGATAGGTATTCTCCCGCTGTACCTTCGGAATTCTGGTATTTTCCTCGAAATAAAACCAGAACAGGCCCCGGCGCAGCTTCACCCGAAAATTCCTGATATGAGGCAGAATATCCTCCAGCGCCTGCTGCAGAACCTCCGGATCCACCGGCTCCTTCAAAGTCACAGAGATGCGGAATACCTGGCTCATCTGCTCATTGGCAATAACCGGGAAAATTTTGGCCGTATTATCCAGTCTCCTCCAACGCTTTCTCCACTTTTTTCTTTCCATGAGATCCCTCACTTTTCTCTGGGAAATTCCAGAATCATATCATACCAGACTGCCCCGCCGTGAACCGACTGGGACAGTCCCAGATTTTTGTAGCCAAATCTCTCATAAAAACCGATCAAACGATCCTTGCAGGTCAAAGTCAGACCCTTTCTTCCCTTTTCCCGCGCATCTTCAATCAGATGCTTCATCAGACGGGAGGCCAGCCCCTGATGCTGATATTCCGGAATCACGTCCAGACCGAAAATACTCTGGTAAATCCCGTCCTCCCTGTGATGGGATGCATCCGCAAACATTTCATCAAAAATCACCCGGCTGTCTGTCGCACAGCCGTTGATAAATCCAATGATTTCTCCGTCCTTTTCTGCTACGAAAAAGCTGTCCGGAAATGTGGAAATTCTCTGCCGGAAAGACTCCCTGGGCGCTGCCTCTGCTTCCGGAAAACAAACCGCCTCTACCCGGGTTACCGCATCCAGATCCTCCGGTTTTACTTTTCTAATGCAAACTTCCATCCTCTATATCCTCTGTCTCTTTCCTGATAATCTCTTATCGGAGAAATCTCCGATGCTTCCTGTTCCGCTTTGCCGGACAGGAAGATGCCCCGTCCTGAACAGTTATTTCTGCACAGACAATTCCTATGCGCGGAAATAATATCCCACGCCCCATTTGGTATGCACATATTTGGGATCGCTGGGACTTGGCTCAATCTTTTCTCTCAGACGGCGCACGTGAACATCCACCGTCCGGACATCACCGGACTCAGATGCTTTATTTCCCCAGACAAAGCTCAGAAGGCTTTCCCTGCTGTAAACCTTATTGGGATTGCACACAAGAAGCTCCAGAAGATCAAACTCCTTGGCTGTAAGATTGATTTCCTTTTCTCCGATAAAGACTCTTCTGCCCTCCCGATCCAGCTTCAGATCTCCGGCTGTAATCATCTTTGTCTCTGCCTGACCGCCTCTCCGTGACTTTTTCGAGCTACGGCGCATAATCGCCTTGATGCGCGCTTTCACCTCAAGGATATTGAAGGGCTTTGTAATATAATCATCTGCGCCGTATTCCAGTCCCAGAATCTTATCCATATCTCCGCCCTTTGCCGTCAGCATAATCACCGGCATCTCCGAAAATTCACGAATCGCCTGACACACCTCAAATCCGTCATATTTGGGCAGCATCACATCAAGAAGCACCACATCATACTCTGTCTGCTTTGCCAGATTGATTGCCTCTTCTCCGTCATATGCACAGTCTACTTCCATTCCATCCTGTTCCAGACTGAAACGAATCCCCTTTACAATCAGTTTTTCATCATCTACCACCAGAATCTTCGCCATTATTCTCTCTCCTGCCACACCGATCTATTCTATAGCTTTTGCTATACCTCAATCTGATCCTTCAGTTTTCGGAAGGAAGCCTCTTTAATTCCCGGAACCTTCATAATATCCTCAATCCGGGAAAAAGCCCCCTCTTCTGTCCGGTACCGGATAATATCCGCGGCCCTGGACTCCCCGATCCCTGTCAGGGTCATCAATTCTTCTTTCGAAGCTGAATTAATATTTACTTTTTTTACCGGAACTGTCCCGTCCGACTGACTGTACACGCCTGTCTGTCCGCCAGAGCTTCTTCCTGCTCCCGGGCTTCCGTTTTGTCCGTTCCAGGACGGATCCGAAACCTGTGCCTCATCCGGCACCAGAATCTTCATGCCGTCGAAAACCGGCTCTGCCAGATTCAGGTATTCCGGTCTGGCATCTCCGGTAAAACCGCCTGCCAGCTCCACAGCCTCAAAAATCCGCATTCCTTCCTCCAGCCTGTAAACGCCGGGATTCACCACCTGGCCGCAGACATAAACATAGCAGGATAATGCCCCGCTTTCGGAATCTCTTCCGTCTGTCTTTTTGCTTTCCTGCAGACCCTCTTCGGAAGCCTTATCTGCAGCTGCCGTCTGTTTTTCTTCAGAAACCCCCTCTGAATTCTTCCCCCGGTCTTCTCCGGCGGCGTTATCCGTCCCGCCTTCGCTTTCCGGAAATTCTTCTTCCTCCGGGAAGTCTTCAAAACAGGAAATTTGTTCCTCTGCCGCAGGAGAATCCTTTGCTCTGCAGCTGTAACAGCATCCTCCCACCGCAAACACCATTCCCAGCGCCAGCCATCTGACCGCCTTCATCCAGGTTCTGCTTTCCAGTAAATTTTGATTCATAGATTTCCCTCCGTTCCGGAGAGAATCCCAATTCAGCCTGATTCTATTCTACCGAAATCCCCCGGCAAATGCAAGGCTGAACTGTTACATTTTCGAAAAGACGTTTTCCCCCTTTGCTTGACAATCCTTCTGCCCTGGAGTATACTTTTTTCATAAACGGCGGCGTTAAAAGCTGCCGTCATAATTCTATACAACACGCTAGGGGCGCCTTTACTGGCTGAGAATGGCGGCATTCGCCTGACCCTCATCACTTGATCCGGATTATACCGGCGTAAGGAAGCATAATACTTACCGAAAGTCCCCCTGTGCTGTTATCCACAAAGGAGGCTTTTTTTATGTCAATTGTTACGACTGACGGCGGCCTGACCGCCTTTGGCTATGGACTCAGCATTCTTGCTGCTGCCCTCTTCTTTTTCATTGCCGGCATGATTTCCCGGAATCAGAAAACAAAAATTTCTGCCAGACAGCTTGTTTTCTGCGGAACTGCCATAGCTCTCGCTTACCTTACTTCCTACATCCGGCTGATTCCAAAAATGCCTTACGGCGGTTCCGTCACCCTGTTCAGCATGCTTTTTATCTGCCTGATTGGTTACTGGTACGGAATCCGGGCCGGCATCATGACCGGTCTGGCCTATGGCATTCTTCAGTTTATTCAGGAGCCCTATGTTCTTTCCCTGTTTCAGGTATGCTGCGACTATGTTCTGGCCTTTGCCGGACTGGGACTGGCCGGACTGTTCTCCAAATCAAAAAACGGTCTGGTCAAAGGCTATCTCCTGGGAATTCTGGTTCGCGGCCTGTTTCATGTTATCGGCGGCTATCTCTACTGGATGGACTATATGCCGGAGAATTTCCCCCAGCAGCTTGCCATGCTTTACCCGATTGTCTATAACTATTCCTATATCCTGGCAGAAGGTGTTCTGACACTGATCGTCATCTCTCTTCCGCCGGTAAAAAAAGGCCTGGCACAGATCAAGGCTCTGGCGCAGGGGTAAGAACCCTACCTGTTTTCCGGAAATTTTCCTTCTTCTGTGTGGAACCATCCTGAAAAAAACTGCATAAATCCCTTCACTGCATGGGACACATATCTACGAGAGGGCAGAAGAATGTAAAATAAGCGATGGAATAAATCTGAATCCAGCTTATAATACAAAAGTCTGTCCTCTTTTCTTGTAACCAGCAAATCGCTGATAAATGCTGCACCAATTCCACTGTCAGCCAAATGATATGCTGTTACCAGCTGTGATACTAGCATTTTGATCTTCGGTTTCATTCCTGCATTCTGAAACATAATCTTGGTACGATCATACAGATTATTTCCCGGCTGTAAAAGAATAAAATCCACATCACTAAACTGCTCAATCGATACCCTAGGACAGTTCTCATGTAAATGAACTTTCTTAATAATATCTGATGCCCTCAGTGCTTTCCCTTCCAATCGCTGATTTACAGAGAACTGCTCCGGAACTGCCAGAAGAATATTATCTTGAAAAGCCGGATATCGTTCAAATTTTTCGATAAGCTCCCGATTGCAGTTAAAAGTCAAATCTACTTTTCTCGCGGACAGCATTTCAGACAGCTGTGCAGAGCTTGCTTCTACCAAATCCACCTGGATACCTGGATATTTTTTCATAAACTCCGATAATACATCAGGAAGAATATATGCATTCAAATAGTGGGAGCCGCCCATCCTGATAATGCCACAATTCAACTCTTTAAAATCGTGAATCCTGCACTGAAAATCCATCTCCAAATTCTCCGTTTCCTGAATCAGCCCGATATAAGCTTCTCCAGCTGCCGTCAGCGACAGTGGACGAGTGCTACGATCAAAAAGAGGCATTCCGATTTTTTGCTCAATTTTTTGTATTGCTATGCTTAGAGCCGGCTGTGTTATGTACAGCCGTTCTGCTGCCTTTGTAAAATTACGTTCCTGATACACGGTGTAAACATATTCCATTTCTGTATTCATCTTAAGCCCCCTTACAGCCAGCGTTTCCTTAGATTTTCTACCATCATCATAACAAATCCCACTTATATTATCAATTTATATTTATGATTATATAAAATACATAAATTAGACAATATACTATATCTATAGTATATTAATTTTGTATTAAGAAATACTAAATTTTCCAGCTGGATTTCATTTTTTAAGGAGGAACAAAATGGAAATCAATGCCTTACTTATGGGCCTTACTGACAATGTTGTTACTTGTGTCAGAGATATCGCTACAGCAGAAACTGTCACCTACCGCAAACAGGGACAACTCTATTCACTCACTGCAGCAGAAGCTATCCCGTTTTGTCATAAAATTGCGTTAGAAGATATTCCGGCAAATGGTGATGTTATTAAATACAATGAATCTATCGGACATGCCTCTCAGCTAATTCCAAAAGGCTGTCTGGCTGCGCATCATAATATTTTGAGTGTCCCCCGCGATTATGATTCAGAATTTATTACAGAGGAGGCGTAAATATGCAATTCTGGGGATATCGGAGAAAAGAAGGGCGCCCTGGTATTCGGAATCATGTACTGATCCTTCCCACTTGCGCCTGCGGCAGTGAATCTGCACGCATTATTGCAAGCCAAGTAAAAGGAGCTGTCAATATTGTCTTTAATACCGGGTGTTCTGATGTAGAAGCTAATACTAATATGAACCAGAAAGTTCTGACTGGCTTTGCATGTAATCCTAATGTATATGGTGTAGTTATCATTGGACTTGGATGTGAAACTGTTCCTCATAACAAACTTCGTGATAAAATTCAGGCGATGACTTCTAAACCTGTAGTCTCTTTTAGTATTCAGGAGGAAGGCGGAACCTTAAAAACGATTGAAAAAGGAGTACGTGCCGCTAGGAATATGGCTTCTATGGCCACTATGCAGCAAAAAGAGCTGTTTGATATATCAGAGCTGTATCTTGGAATCGAATGCGGCGGCTCTGACGCCACCTCTGGAATTGCTTCTAATCCCGCCGTAGGAACTCTTTCTGATCTTCTTGTAGATATGGGAGCTACCACAGTTATGAGTGAATCTATTGAATGGATCGGCGGAGAACATGTTTTAGCCAAACGTGCTGCTTCCCCTGCCATTCATAATCAAATCATTCAGATATGCAAGGACTATGAAGAACATTTAAAGGCAGCCGGACAAGACTGCCGAGCTGGACAACCTACCCCCGGCAACAAACAGGGGGGACTGTCTACCTTGGATGAAAAAAGCCTTGGCTGTATTCGAAAAGGAGGTACCCGTCCTATTGTAGAAGTTCTCGAACAGGCAGTAGCCCCTTCCAAACACGGAGCCGTAGTTATGGACACTGCCGGATATGATATTTCTTCCGTTACTTCTATGGTCGCATCCGGATGCAATGCCGTAATCTTTACTACCGGGCGAGGTACCTGTACTGGAAATGCCATTGCTCCTGTTTTAAAAGTAACTGCAAATGCCCATACCTATCAGTGGATGGAGGATAATATGGATATTGATTTAAGTCCTATTATCCGCGGTGAAAAGACATATGAGCAGATGGGAGAAGATATGCTTTCAGAGCTTCTTTCTATCTGCAATGGAAAGCTGACCAAAGCAGAGGCCTATGGATTTTCCGATATTGCAGTTGATCATGTTTGTCGTTTTGTTTAATCATTGCGTCATTTGTATTATCAATACATCAGTTAAGGGGGGAATACACAAATGAAAGCATCAAATATGCCTGCCAATCCTTCGGAACTTCCTGTTGATTTGAAACACCCAAACAGGGTTCTTTTATCTGGTCTTTTTCGGGAAACTGCACAGGTAAACAAAACTCCTAGAGACTTTTTGACCTACATTCCAGAAGCACTGGAATATTGCTCTCCATGTCTGGTTACTGCGCTTCCTTCCGGTACGACAGCGGAAACCTATCTGGAAAGCTCAGGCTTAAAACAATTTGCAGAGCAAAACCGCATCTTCCTGCATCTTCTTTATCCTCAGGAAACAATGTGGAATCACAATGAACTGGACGCCGATTACGTCAATGCCGTCTATGTGACCATTCAGGCAAGAGATTACTATATTACGCAGCAGGACAATATTTATGCCTGTGGGATCGGAGATGCCGCAGATATTGTACATATGGCCGCTAAAAAAATGGCCAGTGAATGGAGCGGAATTATCACAATCGGAGATTTAACCGTCGATGTTACAGTGTTCTCCAATAGTAGCCACGGTGAGGAAGAACAGGGGCAGCTAGAGTTGAAAATTCAAGGTTCCAAAGCGCAACTTCCTGTATGGATGCAGATATCACACAATCAAACCTTCAATCAGAAAGCGGTAGACTACTGGAAGGAGCAGAACCATGTGACAGAACAACCACTCCAGGGAAACGGGGCTGATTATATCTGGAGTCCAACTCCTGTCCGAATACATCAGGAAATTAATGAAGAATCCATTGCCCAGGTTAGACTCCGCATTGCGGAAGAACCATTCTCTGTCAATACCCTGGACATTGCCTGGAAATACATCAGCATGGCACGACGCCACCGAGGACAGGGCCAGAAATGCCTGAGGTATTATAAGGATCCCTCCGCGCTGGGAGCTGTACGCAAAACTATGGAAATTGACGGCATGGTTCGCACCTGGTATGAGTATCGACCTTCTGCCTGTACCGATGACAAAAAATGGCCTCTGGTTGTAGTCATGCACGGAAGAGGCGGAAGTGCTGAAACCTTCTTTGACATGAGTGGTATGTCTCTTGTTGCTGAAGCCCGTCATTTTATTGCCGTATTCCCAGAATCCGGTATTCATCAGCAAAAAAAGAATGGGCTTAAAAATGTACTGCTCTGGTGCGGTTCCTATGAAGGGAATCCTATTGATGATATGAAGTTTATCCGTCTGATGGTAAATGATATTGAACAAAGACATCCCATCGATCACGGAAGGATTTATGCCTGCGGTCAAAGTTCCGGGGGAATGATGAGCGATATGCTTTCCTATGGCGCATCCGATCTGTTTGCTGCTGTTGCACCCTGGTCTGCACTTCGCAGCCCCAGCCGTATGTCCATCACTTATCCGGAAACTCCAGGTCTAACCCCTACCATGCTCCTTTTTGGCAATCATGACTTTGTTTGTGCAGGTAAAGAATACGATCCTGTACTTCATCTGGCTCTTGATCCCGAAATTCATGGGATTGTTATGGAAAAAATTCAAAAATACCGGCTAGATCCAAAAAATATACAGATCTGGGACACCTATCCTATCAGCTGGCGCTCATTTCCTAACAGCCAAGGTATTCCCATGCTTGTCATAGGAATCATTGATAACATGGTACATGCCAACTATCCAGAAGAAAGCTGGATCAGCTATGACCAGTTTCTCAGCAAATTCAGCCGAAATGAAAATGGAATCCTCTGCTACTGTCAGAATGTAGTAGAAGATGATATCTGCTCTCAGACAAATAACTACAAGGAGAAGTGATTATGAATACGTTGCTTATTATCTGTTTATGTATCAGTGCTCTAACCATTGTCGGTTACATCTGGAACAAATTTACTCCCGGTACCGTAGGATGTGCCAGCATAGCTTTGTTTCTTCTGACTGGATGCGTAGCGCCTGGAGATGTGCTTGCTAATATCGGAAACTCGAATGTTATTATGGTCGCCAGTATGTTTGTGATTTCCGAAGGCTTTAAACGCACACAGGCAGTCCGTCTGGTTGCCCGTACTGTTGAGCAGATTTCAAAAGGCAGTATGATCATGGTCATGCTCGGATTTACCATCGCATCTATTCTGGCTGCAACCTTCACAGGAAGTGCACTGGCAGCCTTCTGTATAGTTGCTCCTATCGTTTCCGCTACCTGCGAACAGATGGAAATCAGTCCCAGCAAAGTCATGTTCAGTGTAGGTCTTACCTGCATCGGTGCCTGCGGAATTATACCTGTAGGAGGCTCCCTTGCCATGTTTGCAGAGCTAAACGGCTATATTGCTGCCAATGGATATGAACAGTATAGCATGGTAATTACCGATTTGTTTAAAGGCCGTTGGCTCAGTTTGGTTGCCCTGCTTCTCTACTGCACCTTTATTGGATACCGTCTTGCACCAAATGCACCACTGACTGCAATGTCGAATGCTGCCTCTCTTGCTTCCCGAGGCAAAAAGCATGAAACGCTTCCATCTCTCCAGGAAACCATTGGTATTTTGGTATTCATTCTCGTTACCCTGTGCTTGGTATTTTCTTCCCCTTTGAATAATGCATTAAAGGCAGCCGGACTGCAACCTCTGGCTCCCTGGGAAATTGCTTTTATCGGCGCTGTTATCCTGGTTGTCGGCGGTGTTCTTTCCGGAAAAGAAGCCTGTGACTCTCTTCCTCTTGATTTAACCTTAATGATTGTAGGAAGCCTGACTATGGGAACCGCTCTGGCAAACACAGGTGCAGGAACCCTCATCGGAAATGCCATTGCAGGTATTGCCGGAAATCTTGGAAATGCTTATTTAATCGGAGCTGTTTTTTATCTGATTCCATTTTTCTTGACACAGATCATGCAAAACAGAACAGTAATGGCAATTTTCCAGCCCATTGCTATCTTGGCCTGCAAAAGTATGGGTGTCAGCTGTCTTGGACCAGTTCTGCTGGTTTCTTCCGCATGCTGTACCGCCTTTATGACTCCAATGGCAACTGCATGTATTCCGATTGTTATGGATATGGGAGGCTATGATCTCAAATCCCAATTAAAACAGTCCATTCTTCCTGCTGCCATTCTTTCTGTTGTAAATATTTTCTGGGTAATGACCGTTTATCCACTATAATTTCAAAGCGGAAGCTCTGCTCCTTTCTAGGACGGGGCTGCCGCTTTGGTTTCTCCAGAATTTGAAAAATACTCTTCTGATTCTTTTATTTTTATATTCTAAACGCCTATGTCACGGAATCCACACACCGTTTTCTGCAAACGAATACATCACATCACCAATCTGACAGCTTTCATTTGCAGCCGTTTTTCCATCTTCTTTCAGATAATACCAGTCTTCTCCCAGCTGGAGCCAGCCTGTCTTCTTCTGATAATTCTCGTAATAGTACCAGCTTCCGTTAATCTGCCTCCATCCGGTTCCCGGAAACAGCTGGTTATAGTCGGCAAAGGCAATCTCAATGCAGACCTTTCCTGTAATTCCTGCCACTGTTCCGTCCTTGGTGTACTGCCAGATGGTACGATTGGGATATTCATTCACCGAGGTTTCATACCGGGCATACCAGATATCATAAGGAATCTGAGAGGTATCCATATGTCTGGTCAGCCACTCATTATTTGCATATACAACCGGCCTGTAGCCGGCTTCTGCAATCACCTGGCAGAAGGCATTCACCTGACCGGTAATCTCCTGAGGGGTCTTGCCCATATCCAACAGATACTGAGACTCCACATCATAGGCCACAGGATAGGAAACGGGATAATCCTTAATCTGATCCAGTACAAACCGGGCTTCCTGTCTTGCTGTCTCCTCATCCAGGGCCTGCGTGTAGAAAAAGACGCCGGTGCGGATCCCTTGGTCAGATGCATTCTTCATATTCTCTGCAAAATACGGATCCGGATCGTTGAGATATCCCAGACGAATCATGGCAAAGGTCACACCATCCCCCTTCACCTGATTCCAGTCAATATCCCCTGCTTTATTCTGATACTTTGAAATCGTAACACCCTTTGCCAGCGCCCCCTCCACAGCTGTTCCATTGGCCCGGATAAACTGTCCGTCCGTCACAGTCAGCTGCTCAGGAAGCTCCGCACGGGCAGTCATTGCCGGATTCTGCAGCGCCATCCATGCACAAAGACCTGCCGCAGCAGCTCTCCGCAGTCTCCCTTTTCTTCTGAACATATGCTTTCACCCTTCTTTCCTGATTGACACATTTACAATTTCAATATAAGACACCTTCTGACAAAAAACAACAAAATCTCTATTACATTTTTATTACATTTTACTGCTGTCCGAACAGCTCCTCTGCATAGGTCACAGAAGCCATGGCATCCCGGCAGTACCGATCCGCCCCCATGGTATCTGCATATTCCTGGGTCAGAACAGCTCCTCCCACCATCACACGGGCCCAGGGGGCTTTCTCTCTCAAAAGCCTTATGGTTTCCTCCATACTGGGAACTGTTGTGGTCATCAATGCGCTCAGTCCCACCAGGCGGACATGATTTTTTACTGCAGCCTCCACGATCTGTTCCGGCGGTACGTCTTTTCCCAGATCCAATACCTGATAGCTGTAATTTTCCAGCAGCACCTTCACAATATTTTTTCCAATATCGTGAATATCTCCCTTAACCGTTGCCAGAATAATGGAACCCTTGCTTTCCTGTTTCACTCCGCTTGCAGCCATTTGTTCTTTAATAATGTCAAAGGCAGCTCTGGCAGCTTCCGCACTCATTAACAGCTGCGGCAAAAACAGTGTTCCCCGTTCAAAGCCTTTTCCCACCCGGTCCAGAGCAGGAATCATATGGCTGTTAATAATTTCCAGAGCATCCTTCTCTTTCAAAAGCTCGCCGACCGAAGCCGCGGCCTGTTCCCGCAGCCCCTTTTCAATTCCTGTCTCCAGCGCGGCAGATGAATCTCCCCTGTCCGCTGCCTTAGAAGAAGCTCCTGCCGAAGATGATGGAGTTTTTGAAAACTGACCGGCCGGGCCAGACGGTGTTCCGGCGCCTGCCTGCTGTCCGTACTGCTGAATATAATCCCCGCACTGGGGATCCAGATCCATCAGCGCCCGGAAGCTGTAATATGCACGCATCATCGCTTCTGAATTGGGATTAATAATCGCGGCATTCAGTCCGCACTCCATAGCCATCGTGAAAAATGCCCCGTTAATAATCTCTCTCTGAGGCAGACCGAAGGATATATTGGAAACGCCCAGAATGGTTTTTCCCCCCAGCTCATCCCTGACACGGCGCAGGGTTTCCAGAGTGGTCAGCGCGCCTTTGCTGTCTGAGCTTACTGTCAGGCACAGCGCGTCAATCAGAATGTTTTCCGGTCCGATTCCATACTCCTGCGCCCTGTCAAAAATCTTCCGGGCTATTTCCAGCCGTCCCTCTGCCGTTTCCGGAATTCCCTTTTCATCCAGACAGAGAGCCACAACCACACCGCCGTATTTCTGAACCAGCGGAAATACGGTCTTCATAGATTCCTCTTTTCCGTTAAGCGAATTGATCAGCGGCTTTCCATTATACACCCGCATGGCCCGTTCCATGGCAGCCGGATCCGAGGTGTCCAGCTGCAGGGGAAGATCCAGAATGCTCTGCAGCTCCCGCACAACCTCTTCCAGCATGGACGGCTCGTCAATTTCAGGAAGTCCCACATTCACATCCAGCACATGAGCGCCGTGCTCCTGCTGTGTCACACCCTCTTGAAGAATATATTCCAGATTGTGATCCCGCAGAGCCTGTTTGAATTTTGATTTTCCTGTAGGATTAATCCGTTCTCCGATAATCACCGGATTTTTTCCGATTTCTACTGCCTGGGCAAAAGAAGATACCACCGTCCGGTGTTTTCTGATAACAGGAACCGGTGTTTTCGCTTTGCATCGCTCATACACCTTCCGGATATGCTCCGGCGTAGTACCGCAGCAGCCGCCTGCAATCCGCGCTCCCATATCTACAATTTCTTCCATAATAGCCGCAAATTCCTCTGCGTCAATATCGTATACGGTTTTCCCGTTTTCACTGCGGGGAAGGCCTGCATTGGGATTGACCATAACAGGAATAGAAGAAACCGCCAGAAGCTCCTTTAAAATCTCCCTCATCTGTGCCGGTCCCAGGCCGCAGTTCATTCCCAGAACATCAACACCCAGTCCCTCCAGCATAGCCGCAACAGAAGCCGGGCTTCCTCCGGTAAGCAGCTTTCCTCTTTCATCAAAGGTTACTGTCACAAATACAGGAAGACTGCAGGCCTCCTTTGCCGCCAGCACTGCTGCCTTTGTCTCATAGGTGTCGCTCATGGTTTCAATCAGGATCAGGTCTGCCCCTGCCTCCGCGCCTGCTTCTGCGACCTCCCGGTACAGGCTGACTGCATCCTCAAATTCCAAATCTCCCAAAGGCTTTAAAAGCTTTCCCGTTGGCCCCATATCAAGAGCCACATAAGCCTTTTTCCCGGAGAGCGCAATGGCTTCTCTTGCATTTTTCACCGCTGCCTCAATTACCGGTTTTAATTGATACTCAGTATGTTCATTGTACTTCAGCCTGTCCACACCAAATGTATTGGTGGTCACAATATCTGCGCCTGCCTCCAGATAATCCCGGTGAATCTGCACCAGCACCTCCGGATGGGTCATATTCCAGACACCGGGCAGTTCTCCCGGCTGCAGACCTGCCTGCTGCAGAAGGCTTCCCATTCCGCCGTCACAAAACAGGATTCTCTTTTCTAATTCCTGTAAAATACTCATAGTTTTCCTTTCCGCGGTTTTCTTCTCCGCATCCCCCGTTCTTTCTTATCTCCGGTATGCACAATCCTTTTTCTGACAGATTTCACATCCCTGAATTCTGCAGTTTACAGGAATCTCACTGATTCCAATAACTGCAGTAACGGATTTGGAGGGCGCCATCAGAAGGCTGTCCGTCAGGGTCACGCCAATTCTCTTTCCCAAATCCAGAGCCGGTACCAGCTGCCGCTGACATTCCAGAGAAAAATCCCCGTAGCCGGGACTGAATCTCGGTCTTAAATACAGCCCCTGTTTCTCATATTCCTCTTTCAGTTCTCTGTTCTTTTCATCACAGAATTCCTCCAGAAGAGCAACTGAGGCCGCCTGAAATACCACGGCCTTGCTCATCTGCAGTTTTCCATACCGATGCAGCATAACATCCACCTGGCTGCCAAGCGTTGCGGCAAACAGCAAAACTCCCGTACAGTCTTTCAGATTCCGCCCCAGACTGCGGCTTCTTGCCGTGATGGTTCCTATCCGGATTTCATCCCCCACAAGCTCCAGCGGAAATTCCCGCCACACTGCCCGGGGAACGGCGCACTGCTCCAGCTCCCGTTTGCATTCTTCAATTAAAAGCTCCACATTCTCCGGAACCGGCTGTCCCTTGCAGCCAAGATAACGCAAAACCTCTGCCTGGTTCCATTTCCAAACAAACGGCTCCATATTCTTTACCGCACAATCTCAGAAAGACTGTTCTGAATCTGCGCTGCCACATCCGGTTTATTCATAGAATATACATGGATTCCATTTACATGATTGGCTATCAAATCGATAATCTGCTCTGTGGCATAGGCAATGCCGGCCTGCTTCATCGCTGCCGGATTGTCTCCGAAACGGTCTACAATGGCCTTAAACCGGGACGGAAGATACGTTCCTGACATAGAGCAGATCCGCTTAATCTGGGCAGAATTGGTCACAGGCATAATTCCGGCAATGACCGGCACCATAATTCCCTTTTCCCTGATTCTGTATAAATAATTGTATAAAATATTGTTGTCAAAAAACATCTGGGTAGTCACAAAATCACAGCCTGCCTCCACCTTTTCCTTCAGATGCTGGATGTCCGCCGTTTTATTCACTGACTCCACATGTCCCTCCGGATAACAGGCTGCTCCAATGCAGAAATCTCCTGCCGCCTTGATCTCCGCAATCAGCTGGGACGCATACCGGTAATCCTTTTCCACCTTTCCATCCGCAGGAATATCTCCCCGCAGCGCCAGAACATTTTCTATTCCTCTTTCCTTCAGCTCCTCAAGTACCCCGTGAATCTTTTCTCTTGTGGATGAAACGCAGGTCAGATGTGCCAGAGGAGTTACTCCGTGATTCATGATAGAAGAAGCAATATCTACCGTATACCGGCTGGTTCCTCCTCCCGCTCCATAGGTAACGCTCATAAATGCCGGATGCAGCCCGGCAATTTCTAACGCCGCTGCCTCCACCGATTCCAGTTTGTCCTCCGTTTTTGGAGGGAATACTTCAAAAGAAAGCGTGGGCTCTCCCTTTGCCAGTAACTCTTTGATTTTCATTTTCTGCTCCTCTCTTTCTGCTGTCCCCTGCCCCATAATTAGAACAAGTATAGCATAAGAAATTACGATTTTCTATGACGTAATTTGTTAATTTATTAACCATCTTTCATGTTTTATTTGCATTTTTTTCATTTTATGGTAAGATAACTTTCAACTGCTTTGACTTGGGAAGTCAAATGTGTGCCTTTATGTCCCACAATACCATACAAAGGAGATTTTATTATGGAACAGACAGGCGTAAAAGCATTTCTGAAACGAAAAAACGTCAATATTACTGTCAAAACCTATCTCATCGACGCCATGGGAGCTATGGCCTTCGGTCTTTTTGCATCCCTGCTCATCGGAACCATTTTCGGAACCCTTGGAGACAAAACCCAGATAACGCTCTTTCAGACCATTGCTGAATACTGCAAAAGCGCAACCGGTGCAGCTCTTGGTGTGTCCATCGCCTATGCCCTTCATGCGCCCCAGCTGGTTCTTTTCTCTGCTGCCACGGTAGGCATTGCAGGAAATGCCCTGGGAGGACCTGTAGGCGCTTTGCTTGCCACAATCGTTGCCACTGAGCTGGGAAAAATTGTTTCTAAGGAAACACGGGTGGATATTCTCGTTACTCCCGGCGTTACCATTATTTCCGGCGTCCTGATTGCCCAGTTCGTAGGCCCCGGCGTTTCCGCCTTTATGACCGCCTTCGGAAATCTGGTAAAAACCACAACCGAGATGCAGCCCTTCTTTATGGGAATGCTGGTTTCTGCACTCATCGGAATTGCGCTGACCCTTCCGATCAGCAGCGCAGCCATCTGCATCATGCTGAGTTTAGACGGTCTGGCCGGCGGCGCAGCCACTGCCGGATGCTGCGCACAGATGATTGGCTTTGCTGTACTGAGCTTCCGTGAAAACGGTATGGGCGGTCTGTTAGCTCAGGGACTTGGCACATCCATGCTGCAGATGGGAAATATTGTCAAGAACCCGCGAATCTGGATTGCCCCCACTCTGGCCTCCATGGTTACAGGCCCTATTGCCACCTGCCTGTTCCGTCTGGAGAACATTGCCGCCGGAGCCGGTATGGGCACCTGCGGACTGGTTGGCCCTATCGGAATTTACACCGCCATGGGCGGCGGCGCCAGGATGTGGCTGGGAATTCTTCTGATCTGCTTCCTCCTTCCGGCTGTCCTGACTCTGATTTTCGGCGCTGTTCTCCGGAAAACCGGCTGGATCAAAACAGGGGATCTGAAGCTGGATCTGTAATCAAATGAAATCAAAAAACGCGTCCTGCATTCCGGTTTTTCCGGCTGCAGAACGCGTTTTCTTTTTTCTTCTATAATCTCAAAATCCTATTGTTTTAAAACCTCAATGGCCTTCTGTACCTGATTATCCCGATCCAGAGGAACATCGTACTGTCCAATCAGATCCTCATCCAGCTCTAACGGAATCTCCACATCCGGCTCCAGACCTTTTTTGTGAATATCATGACCGGCCGGAGTATAATAATGGGCTATGGTTACCTTCACAGCAGAACCGTCATCCAGAGGCAGAAGCGCCTGCACGATTCCTTTTCCAAAGGAGGTGGTTCCCACCAGGGTTGCCATTCCATAATCCCGCAAAGCTCCTGCAAACACCTCGGAAGCGCTGGCTGACATTCCGTTGATCAAAACTGCAATCGGCATATTCAGCTCATGTCCGTCATCCATCGGATATTCCGGATTGGATCCGCTTCCCTCAAACAGAAGCTTTCCGTCCTGACAGTAATACCGGTCGCCTTCTCCGTTTTTGTCAGCAGTGCTGAGAATAGTTCCGTCGTACTGATCCTCCGGCAGAAGATAGGCCGCCATCTTCACACAGGCATCCACCACACCTCCCGGATTATCCCGCAAATCAATCACCAGGCGTTCCATTCCCTGTTTTTCCAGAGAATCAACTGCAGAAATAAACTGATCTGCTGTTACCAGGTCAAACTGGGTTACCATTACATAACCTGTTTTATCGGGAAGAAGCTGGGATTCCACAGTCACACTTTCCACCATGCGGCGTTCCACCGTAGCAGAAATCTCCTCACCGTCTCTTAAAACCGTCAGGTCCACAAAGGTACCTTCCTCACCGCGGATATACTGGGAAACCAGGGTATCCAGCTCCTGATCATACACATCCAGCGCCCCTACCTTGTAGAGAATATCGCCTTTTTTCAGTCCTGCCTCTTCTGCAGGAGAACCGGGAAATACTCTCAAAATAGTAATAATTCCCGTCTCAAGATTCTGGCTGACCTGAACGCCGATTCCGCAGTAAACGCCTTCCGTTTCCTCTGTCATGGCCCGGTATTCTTCAGCTGTATAATAGGTGGTATAGGGATCCTCCAGACCTGCCAGCATACCTTTGTAAATTCCGGCTTCCATCTGTTCCGTATCCACATTTTCCTCAAACAGGAAATAGTTATCCACCACCTGCTCCAGCAAATCCAGCTTATTGCCGATTCGCTGATAATTCAGGGATTCCTCCTCCGGACTTCCGGAGCTTTCGATGATTCCGGCTATGCCCTGCCCGCCCATGACTGTATGGCCGATAATGGAAATCCCTGCTGCAATTCCCACTATCACCAGACCTGCAAAAGAAGTTACCAGAGCGCCTACCAGAACACCCTTCCAGAATTTGTTTTTATTTTTCTTTTCGTTTTCCAAATATGTCACCTGTCTTTCTGACCGTTCTCTTCTGATTTTCCTCAGAAAAAGAACGCCGTTATTTCCATCACGGACTTACATACGTCTGAGGATTCACATAGCGTCCGCCATGACGGATTCCAAAATGAAGGTGAGGTCCCGTAGAATATCCTGTGGAACCAACCTTGGCAATGGTCTGTCCCTGACTGACCTGCTGCCCCTCAGAAACCAGCAGCTGGGAACAATGCATATACACGGTATAAACGCCGCCTCCGTGATTCAGCATAATATAATTTCCAGCTGAATAGCTGTATGTAGACACCACCACCGTCCCGGCTGCAGATGCCACAATGGCCGAACCGCTGCCGGCACCGATATCAATTCCCTGATGGTTGGTGGACGCCCCTTCCGTAGGCGAGCTTCGCCCGCCGAAACCAGAAGTAATCCGACTGCTGGAAGGACAGGGCCATATAAAGTTAATATCTCCCAGATTTACAGTTTTATACGATTTGCCGGCCGCCTCGGCCGCCTTTCTCGCCTCTTCTTCCTTCCGCTTAATCTCTGCTTCCAGCTGTTTGATTTTATTCTCCTGGGCAGCCAGATCCTTTTCATATTCCTCTATCTGGCCTTCTGCTGCGGAAATCTGATTTTCCACCCCCCGGAGTTCTCTGCTCTTCTCAGAAAGAAGGGTTTCCACCGACTGGTGCTTCGCCTGAGTCTGTTCCTGCAGGCTTAAAAGCTCTGCATGCTCCTCCTGAAGCTTCACCTCATGAGCAGCTATCGTTTCCCTGGTTGCCTCATATTCATCCATCTTTTTTCTGTCATAATCAGAAATTTTCTGGATATACTCCGCCCGATTCATAAACTGGGCCATATCATCTGACTGAAGCAGCATATCCATGTAACTGGTTTCGCCCCGCTCATACATATATTTGATTCGGAGCTTCATGTCTGCATACTGCTTTTCCTCAGTTTCCCTTGCCGCCTCCAGCTCCTGTCCGGTTCGGGCAATCTCCTCTTCCTTACCGGCAATATCTCCGGAAAGCTGCTCCAGTTCCTGATCCAGCCGCATCAAATCGCCGTCCAGCTGCTTTACATAGGCGGCTGTATCGTGCTTCAGACCCTCCAGATTCTTTAAAGCTGCTTCAACCTTCTTCTTTTCCGCCTCCATGGAGCTGACCTTTTTCTTCGCAGCCTCCACATCCTTTTTTGTTGCATAGGAAGGAAAAAGACCTGTGGTAAGAATTGCCGCAAAGCTGATCCAGAGAAGCCCCCATTTTTTCCATGCTTTCATTCTTCCACCTACACTTTCAGGGATTTGCGAATGGTGAAAAAGCTTCCGAAAAAGCCGATTCCCACACCAAGAGCCATGGACACTGCCACCATAACAGGATAAATATCACCGATGGGAATAAAATACAGCATATTAGAGAGGATATGAAACCGCTCCACCAGATAGACCACCATCTTTGTATAAAGCACATACATTCCTGCCAGAGGTATCACCGCTCCGATCAGGCCAATTACCACGCCCTCCACAATAAACGGAGCGCGAATCATAAAATTTGTAGCTCCGATAAAACGCATGATCTGGCTTTCTCTCCGGCGAAAGGCCGCCGCCACGGAAATCGTGTTGCTGATCAGAAAAACCGCCACTGACAGAAGCACTCCGATAATCGCAAGGGACAAGGCTCCCAGCATTTTATTAAAGCTGGAAAATCCCGCTGCAGTAGTGCTGGAATAATTCACCTGGCGCACTCCGCTGATCCCCTGAAGATAAGCTGCAAAATTTACCTGTTCACTGATATCATTCAAAAAAATCACATAGGAGGCAGAACCTGCCAGAGGATTGTCCTCTGCAAAGCCCTCGGCCAGCTCCTCATGTCCGGCAAAATATTCTGCCTTAAAGCTGTCCCAGGCCTCCTGTGCAGATACATAATTCATCTCCCGGATTTCCGGCCGTTTGCCAATCTCGTCTCCCAGAGCCAGAATCTCTTCCTCCGTCAGATTCTCATCAAAGAGAACCGTAATTCCCACTGTGCTCTCTACATGGTGTACCATAAACCGGATATTTGCAACAATTGAGAAAAATAAACAAAATAAAAAAATACACGCAGAAATCGTTGCCACCGATGCCAGCGAAAACCAGATATTTCTGCATATATTTTTCAGTCCCTGTTTCATGCAATACCAACATGTACTAAAGCTCATCCGTATGACCACCTCTCACTTCATCGCTGACAAGCCTTCCGCGATCCAGAGTAATCACACGTCCGCCTATCTGATCTACCAGTTCCTGGCTGTGAGTCACCACAACCACCGTTGTTCCTCTCCGGTTAATCCGTTTCAGAAGATTCATAATCTCTATGGCATTCTGATAATCCAGATTGCCCGTAGGCTCATCTGCCAGAAGCACCTCCGGACGGTTAATCAGGGCGCGGGCAATCGCCACCCGCTGCTGCTCACCTCCGGAAAGCTTCTGGGGCTCCATCTTGTATTTCGATGAAAGCCCCACCAGCTTTAACATTCTGGGAACAGACTCGCGGATACTTCTGGAAGAGGCCCCTACCACCCGCTGGGCAAAGGCCACATTCTCAAATACATTCCGATCCTGCAGAAGCCGGAAATCCTGAAATACAACCCCCAGCTTCCTGCGGAACTTCGGCACATACCTCCGCGGCATCTTCTGCAGATCCATATCATTGATCACAATCCGGCCCGAGGTCGGCTCTGCCTCCTTCAGCATCAGCTTCAGAAGGGTGGATTTGCCGGAGCCGCTCCGCCCCATAATAAATACAAATTCCCCGTCTTCAATGGTAATATTGATGTCCCGCAAAGCCTTGCCGCCGTTTTCATAGGTCTTGCTGATATTGGATATTTCAATCATAATTAGTAATCCAGGCTCTCCATATACTTCATGTACTTCACAACCATCAGAGCAATCTTAAAGGTAATCGCATCCTCGAATACTCTCAGATCCAGACCTGTGCTCTTCTGCAGCTTATCCAGACGGTATACCAGAGTATTCCGGTGAATATAAAGCTGACGGGAAGTCTCGGAAACATTCAGGCTGTTCTCGAAGAACTTGTTGATGGTGGTAAGAGTTTCCTCATCAAACTCGTCCGGAGACTTTCCTTCAAAGATCTCACGGATAAACATCCGGCACAGAGGCAGGGGAAGCTGATAAATCAGACGTCCGATACCCAGATTGCTGTATGCCACCACATTCTTTCCGCTGTAGAAAATCTTGCCCACATCCAAAGCCATCTTTGCTTCCTTGTAGGATCTGGAAACCTCCTTGATATCGCCTACAATGGTACCATAAGCCACATGTACCTTGGTCATGGCCTCTGTATTCAGCATATCGAGAATCATGTTGGCTGTCTTCTCCAGCTCGCTGTAATCCTCTCCGGCCTTGACCTCCTTTACCAGAATGATATTCTTTTCATCTACCGCAGTGATAAAATCCTTGGTCTTGGATGCAAACAGACTGCGCACAGTCTCCAGTGCATTCACATCCTTTTCATGCTTGGTCTCAATCAGGAATACCACGCGCTTCACATTGGTTTCAATATGAAGCTTTTTCGCACGGTTGTAAATATCCACCAGAAGCAGGTTGTCCAGCAGAAGATTCTTGATGAAATTATCCTTGTCAAACCGCTCCTTATATGCTACCAGAAGATTCTGAATCTGGAAAGCAGCCAGCTTTCCTACCATATATACATCGTCACTGCCGCCCTTTGCCAGCAGAATATACTCCAGCTGATGCTCATCAAATACCTTAAAAAACTGATATCCGGAAATCACCTGGCTGTCCGCCGGAGAATCTACAAAAGATAAAATGGAGCTTTCATACTCCTCTGCATCCGGAAATGTAGAGGCCAGTACCTTTCCCTCCGTGTCGCAGATACACAGATCAATTCTGGTAATTCCCTTCAAGCCGTCAATGGTTGTCTGAAGAATCTGATTTGAAATCATAACGCACGCTCCTTATAGTGAATTTGTTGATAATCTCGATGATCCGTAAAAACTGTCAAACTTAATACGATCCTAACTTATATCTTAATGCAAAATTTAAAAAAAAGCAAGCGAGTAATGATACTCGCCTGCTTAAATTTACATGATAAAACACATATCTTAGTTCACGATTACCTGCTCGGTATCCTTGTCGAATACGTGAATCTTGCTCAGATCCAGAGCCAGCTTTACAGTATCGCCAGGTCTTGCAGTGGTTCTCGGATTTACACGAGCGGTGCAGTTTGCTTCGTTTACATCGAAGTACAGATATACTTCAGCACCAAGCATCTCGTATACACGGATGGTTGCGTCGATTACGCTCTTCGGGGATGCTGCCAGATAAGCCTCGTCATCATGCAGATCCTCAGGACGGATACCCAGGGTAACGGTCTTGCCGTTGTAGCCCTTCTCCTCCAGTACTTTGCCTTTTTCTGCCGGCAGAGCGATGGTGTGACCGTCAAAGGTCAGGGTAACTTCAGCGCCGCTCTTTCCAACAACAGCATCAATCAGGTTCATCTGCGGAGCGCCGATGAATCCGGCAACGAACTTGTTGCAGGGCTTGTCATACAGATTCTGCGGAGAGTCAACCTGCTGAACTACGCCGTCCTTCATAACTACGATTCTGGTACCCAGGGTCATAGCCTCGGTCTGGTCATGAGTTACGTAGATGATGGTTGCGTTCAGTCTCTGATGCAGCTTGGAAATCTCAATACGCATCTGGCCTCTCAGCTTAGCATCCAGGTTGGACAGCGGCTCATCCATCAGGAATACCTTAGGATTACGAACGATTGCACGACCCATAGCTACACGCTGTCTCTGACCACCGGACAGAGCCTTCGGCTTACGATCTAACAGATGGGACAGGTCAAGGATTCTTGCTGCTTCCTGAACCAGCTTGTCAATCTCATCCTTCGGAGTTTTTCTCAGCTTCAGACCGAATGCCATGTTGTCATAAACGGTCATATGCGGATACAGAGCGTAGTTCTGGAATACCATTGCGATATCTCTGTCCTTCGGCTCTACGTCATTTACCAGCTTACCATCGATGTACAGCTCACCGGAAGAAATGTCTTCCAGACCTGCGATCATACGAAGGGTGGTGGACTTACCGCATCCAGACGGTCCTACGAAGATGATGAATTCCTTATCAGCAATTTCAAGGTTAAAATCTTTTACTGCAACAAACCCGTTCGGGTAAGCTTTGGTTACATTTCTCAGTGATAAACTGGCCATACTTTCTCCTCCTGATTGATGCTGTTTCGCATCTCTTTTTTCTGTATTAATGATACAATATAAAAAATTTTTCCGCCATATTGCAAATGCCCAAATTCAATTTCCCCTTTTTGGCACATTTGCTTAACTGAAAAAAAAACTGCTGAAAACATCAAATTCAGGTAAGGAATTCCCTTCTTTTACTGTCTAAATTCGATAAAACCTTCCCCCAAAACCTCCCTGGCATCACTGACAATTACAAAAGCTTGTGAATCATGCCCAACAACCAGCTCTTTTAATTGTACAATTTCTTTCTTTGATACCACACAAAAGAGGATTTCCTTCTGATTTCCGGAGTACATGCCTCTGGCAGAAATTCCCGTGGCCCCCCGCTTCATCTCTTTCATAATCAATTCCGCCAGCTCCTCGCTTTTGTCTGAGATGATAAATGCCACCTTGGAAAACTTCATTCCTTCTATAATACCGTCCGAAACCTTTGCCATGGCAAAAATGGCAATCAGGGCATAAAGCGCATAGGTAATGCCAAAGACAGAGGCTCCGGCAAATACTACCATTGCATCCAGCACCTGCATAATCTGGGCAATCGTATAGTGGGGAAGCTTTCTCTGAATCAGAGCTGCCAGCATGTCCGTTCCCCCTGTCGTTGCCTGACAGAGGAATACCAGTCCTGCGCCTACTCCTGTCAGAATTCCCCCGAACAGAGCCGTCAGCAGAAGATCATCCATGAGAAACGGAATTTCCGGAATCAGATACAGAAAAACGGAAAGGGCCACAGTCGCAGTCAGAGTCCGCTTGATAAACTGCCAGCCCTTCAGGCGGATTGCCGCCAGAAACAGAGGAATATTCACTGCCGTATTGGTGATCCAGAGTTCAATCCCCAGCTTCTCCTTCACAATAATGGCAATACCGGCTGCTCCTCCTGTAACAAGGCCAATGGGATCATAGATGTTTTTAATGGCAAAGCCCATGATAAATGCGCCAAGCAGAATCAGCGCATAATCACGGGCCGCAGATTTGTGTCTGAAATTCATACCTTCTCCCTTTCTGAGGAACCGGTCAGGATATCTTCTTTGCAAGGACATGGATCAGATGCTCGTCCTCATCATGTCCGTTTCCTTCTGTCACCCAGATCTTCTGGATCTCCAGACGTCCTGTTTCTTTCAGAAGACGTTCCAGCTTTTCCTGTGTATACTGGCAGAAATAACGTCCGTTCTGAATTCCTTCAAAATCTCCCTCCTGGAAAGAGAGGTAGAGGATTCCGCCCTGACAGAGAGCTTCAATCACGCGCTCCATCACACTGCCGATTTCATCCTCCGGCACATGAATCAGCGCTTCATTGCCCCAGATTCCGTCAAAAACCTCGTCGAACTCCATCTCCTCATAGGCCATGTTTAAAACCTCCAGGCCTGTATGGATCTCTGCCAGCTTGCACATTTCCTCAGAGGCATCCAGAGGGGTCACATCAAATCCCTGCTCATAAAAAGCCAGGCTGTCACGCCCGGAACCGCAGCCCAGATCCAGAATGGTATCTCCCTCTTCCAGATAACCGGTAAAGGCTTTTCGCTGCTCCTCCATATCCAGTTCCACTGTCTGTTCAAAAATTGCGGATGCATATTTATTGTAGTATCCTATCGTGTCCAATTGGGTCCTCCTATATTCTTTCAATGGTTTTTTCCGTAATCCGGATTTTATTTTCTTTCAGCAGACGTCCTACCGCCCGCTTGAATGCATTTTTGCTCATCTGAAACTCCCGCTCAATCGTCTCCGGTCTTGCCTTGTCATTGAAGGGCAGAACGCCGTCAAATTCGTCAATCACCTTCAGAACCAGCCGGGCATCCTCATCCATCTGCATATATGCTTTCCGGCGGGGTGACAAATCAAGCTTTCCGTCCTCTCTGACCTTCATAACCCGGGCTTCCACCGAATCTCCGGGATGGTAATTTCCATAAAGCTCCTTCTTGGGAATCAGACCGTAATACCGGTTGTCCACAGCAACAAAAGCGCCCAGGGTTTCACTGATTTCATAAATCACACCCTTTACCCAGTCATCCTTCTGATAAGGAGACTCTGCGCTCATATAGGAATATACATTCATGGTAGCAGCCAGACGCCCGCTCTTGTCGATGTAGAGAGCCACCAGGCATTCCTCACCGGGGCGTACCTTGTGATTCTGCTCCTTAAAAGGAAGCAGCAGATCCTTCTCCAGTCCCATATCCAGGAAAGCGCCGATTTTTACCACATCTTTAACAGGAAGCACCGCCGTCTCTCCTACCTGAAGCCTTGGCTTTCCGGAAGTGGCAATCAGACGATCCTCTGAATCCTTATAGACAAATACCTGCAGGCTGTCTCCTACCTTGGTTCCCTCGGGAACCTGCTTCCGGGGCAGAAGAACTGCCCGCTTCTCATCCCCCGGCTCTCCCATATACACGCCGAAGTCCTTCTCTCTCTGTACTGTCAGGGTCTGAACTTTTCCTAATTCTATCATATATACTCTCTTTCTGGCTGTTCCCTCACAACCGTGGTCCTTCGCTTTCGGCCCTCATCCATACAACTGCATAGGCCGTTCCTTCTCTGTCGCAGAGGGATACCGTATAATCGCTTCCCTCTCTGCTGATACAGGGAATCATCTCATCCCCCTGCACAGCTGCCTTTTTGTACTCTACCCGCAGCTCCCGGATACGGATATCCTCCGGCAGAGCCTCTCTGGCAATAGCCACATACTGGGCATTGTTTACATGGCGGTTGGTATCAATGTGATGGGGCAATACTGTAATCACCGGCATCTTCACCGCATTTTCCGGAACAGGAATTCTTCTGGGCGCATAATCCATCTCCAGCCGTTTTTCCTCTCCGCTTCCATAACCGCGGATGTCGCTCTCCTGAGCACGGACCGGACGGCCTGCTTCTGTGTCAAAGAAAAACCAGATGGAATTGGCCTTAACCAGATAATTTCCCTTTTTATCGCAAATCGTAAAATTTCGGTATCCGTAAATCCCCTTAAAATCATAGGGCCAGGTACTTACAATAATTTCTTCTCCCAGTCTCGGATACCTTTCGATTACAATCTGCCAGGAAGACAGCCACCATGCACGGTGGTGTTCCTGAAGATACGTAACGCCAAGATTCAAATCCTCAGACTGAAAGGTAGAGCAGTCCTGCAGGTAATTGATGATACCTGTCACAGACAGCTCCTGGTTCTGATCCACCTCACTGTAGCGGATCCTGCTTTCAAACGAATACATGATTTCTCCTGTGTTATTAGCTCATTTCCTCTTATTATCTCATATTCCTTAAGGAATCACAACTGTTTTTTCTCTGTACTGCATGATTTTGTACAGAAGCTCCGGGCAGAATGCAAACGAGGAGCCGGAAATTTTCCGGCTCCTTATCAGAATAGTCTGATTTGTTTATTTTTCGCAGATTTTAACAACTACTTTCTTAATCGGAGAAGGCTCGCCTGCTGCTGCTTTGGGCTTATGGCCGTCCCAGGGATTGAAAATCATATATTCGCCGGCTTTTACAACAACCTTCAGACCCGGATTGCTGTTGTCAAAAATCACAACATCCTTTTCCGGATTGTACGGAGTCTTCACAGTCAGATCCTCAACCGGAGCATAGGTCATGGTCTCCTGTCCTTCGATGATGTACTGAATATCTGTGTAATTCTCATGGGCCTCAAACTTTGCCTCTTCCCACGGAATTGTTGTGTAGCTCATAACATTGGCATAAACCATCTTGCCGTCAATTTCGTATTTGCCGTTTTCCAGAGAAGCCAGATCCTGACTCTTCAGCCAGTCCACTGCCTTTGCATAACGTCCTTCAATTCCCAGATTGCGATAAAAATCCAAATTCTTTGCCTGATCAAAAATCATGATAGCATCCTCCTCTGTTTCATATTCCAGAGCCGTCCTCTTCGTCCAGCCCCGTATCATTCTGATAAGCTGCTCTTATCTCAGCTCAGTGGTCGGAATCACATCCATATCGTCGAATTCCTGATTCTCGCCGCCCATAGCCCAGATGAAGGTATAGTTGCTGGTGCCTGCGCCGGAATGAATGCTCCAGGACGGGCTGATAACAGCCTGCTCATTCTGCATTACAATGTGGCGGGTTTCATTGCCCTCACCCATCATGTGGAATACTACGTTGTTCTCCGGAATCTCGAAGTACATGTAGATCTCCATTCTTCTCTCATGAGTGTGGGACGGCATGGTGTTCCATACACTGCCCGGCTCCAGTACAGTCATACCCATGGACAGCTGGCAGGTCTCCAGTACGGACGGATGGATAAACTGGTTGATGGTTCTCTTGTTAGAGGTCTCCATAGCGCCTAAAGGCTTCTTTGCTGCATCATTAATGGAGATAAAGGTGGTCTTGCATGCCTTGTGAGCCGGAGCACTTACCATGTAGAACTTAGCCGGATTTGCTGCGTCCTCACTGGCAAAGGTAACCTCCTTGGTTCCCTTGGTAATGTACAGGCAGTCCTTATATCCCATCTTGAAGGTCTCACCGTCTGCTACAATGGTTCCTGCACCGCCGATATTGAAAATACCGATCTCTCTTCTCTCCAGCAGATAGTGGGTTCCAAAGTTTTTCCATACGTCGATGCCCTTATCGATGGAAACAGTCTCGGTGGTAGGCATACAGCCCAGGGTTACCATACGATCAACGTGAGAGTATACTGCTACTATTTCATTCGCAACATAAAGATTTTCAATCAGGAATTCTTTTCTGGTTTCCTCTGTGGTATAGCGCTTAAAATCTTTCTGATTTGCGGAATAACGAATATCCATGTGTATCAATCCTCCATACATTTCATTTTCTGACAAGATCAAACAGTCTTATCTGTTTACCATTATAAGTGATTTCAGAAAATATGCAATAGAGCAATTTCCCGAAAAAAGCAGGCGGATTCTGAACATTCTGGCTAAAACAGGAGCGTTTTTTTCGTAGGACGCTATTTCCTGCGGAACAAAAAAAGTCCGGAATCTCTAAGAGAAACCGGACTGTACAGAAGCTGGGCTACAAGGATTCGAACCTTGAAATGACGGAGTCAGAGTCCGTTGCCT
>ERZ835762.227-NODE-227-length-74412-cov-15.222561_pt1 | contig 74412 bp, 64 predicted proteins | sample MGYA00519687_ERZ835762 | MGnify/ENA primary metagenome ERZ835762 (study PRJEB31850, sample SAMEA3708783) | human gut metagenome | biome: human gut; feature: human-associated habitat; material: faeces | place: China | collected 2014 ... | reverse complement strand
TAGCTACCTTAACCCACCGTCTAAAGCCAGTGGGATTGCGGTAGCCTTTTTTCAAGTTTACAGCTTGTGAACGTACAGGGCGCGGATTGCATTGAGAACAGCCAGAATCATAACTCCCACATCGGCAAAAATAGCAAACCACATATTGGCTGCGCCCACTGCTCCCAGAGCAAGACATCCAAATTTAATCACAAGAGCAAATACAATATTCTGGTATACGATTCCCAGACATTTACGGGAAATCCGGATCGCCTTTGCAATCTGCATGGGATCATCATCCATTAAAACCACATCTGCCGCCTCAATGGCCGCATCAGATCCCATGGCGCCCATGGCGATTCCAATGTCTGCTCTGGAAAGCACCGGGGCATCGTTGATGCCATCGCCCACAAAGGCAAGTCTTGCTCTATCCGGCTTTTCCTCCAAAAGCTTTTCTACCCTGGAAACCTTGTCATCCGGCAGAAGTCCGCTGTAAACCTCATCAATTCCCAGCTGGGATGCCACCTGCTCTGCCACCTGTTTCCTGTCTCCGGTCAGCATAACGGTTCTGGAAACTCCGGACGCCTTCAAACGGGAAATCGCTTCCTTTGCATGAGGCTTTACCACATCAGAGATCACAATATGACCTGCATATTCTCCGTCCAGAGCCATATGGATAATCGTTCCCGCACAGTGACATTCCCTGTACTCTACCCCCATGCTTTTCATCAGACGGTCATTTCCCGCAGCAACACGGATCCCGTCTACTGTTGCCAGAATTCCCTGTCCGCTGATTTCCTGAATATCTGTTACACGGCTTCGATCCAACGGAATTTTGCAGGCTCTCTGAAGACTCTTGCTGATCGGATGAGAGGATGCGCATTCTGCCAGAGCTGCATACTGAAGCAGATGCTCTTCCTCCAGCTTATTGTGGTGAACACCTGTCACCTGGAAAACACCTTCTGTCAGAGTTCCCGTCTTATCAAACACCACATATTTTGTCTTTGACAAGGTTTCCAGATAGTTGGAGCCTTTGATTAAAATACCTTCCCTGCTGGCCCCTCCAAGTCCTGCAAAAAAGCTTAAAGGAATGCTGATAACAAGAGCGCAGGGACAGCTGATAACCAGGAAGGTAAGCGCCCGGTATACCCACACATTCCACTGGGGAGAAGCAGCAAAAAATACCATATTGATAACCGGCGGAATCAATGCCAGAGCCAGGGCTCCGTAGCAGACTGCCGGTGTATACACTCTTGCAAACCGGGAAATAAATGCTTCGGATTTTGACTTTCTGGAGCTGGAATTTTCTACAAGCTCCAGGATCTTGGATACGGTTGATTCTCCGAATTCCTTTGTTGTCTGAATCTTCAGAACACCAGTCATATTGATGCAGCCGCTGATTACCTCATCTCCCTCTTTTGCATCTCTGGGAAGACTTTCACCTGTCAGTGCACTGGTATTTAAAGAAGAAGCCCCCTCCAGCACAATGCCGTCAATGGGGATTTTCTCCCCCGGCTGAACAATAATTACCGTTCCCTTCTCCACCTCATCCGGATCCACCTGAACCAGGGCTCCGTCCTGCTCAATATTGGCATAATCCGGCCGGATATCCATGAGAGCGCTGATATTTTTTCTGCTCTTACCTACTGCATAGCTCTGAAACAGCTCTCCAACCTGGTAAAACAGCATCACGGCAATTGCCTCATTATAGTCTCCGCTTCTGTCATAAACAGCCAGAACAAAGGCGCCTATGGTGGCTACTGCCATAAGAAAATTCTCGTCAAATACACGGCGGTTTCTGATTCCTTTTCCAGCCTTTTTCAGTATGTCACAGCCGATTACCAGATAGGCTGCAAGGAAGAGCAGAAGACGCAGAATTCCCGTAACCGGAATCAGATTCCACACAAGAACCATTCCTGCTGAAATGAGAATACGGTATAACATTTTTTTCTGCTTTTTCGTCATAATCTTTCCCTCTTTTTTCTGATATTTTTCAGTTAACAATTAAGCACTTGTTTAATTCATACATTTGCAGTATAATAGGAACCAGACCGGAAGTCAAGGCTTCCCGGCCATACACTTCCAATCGGGAGAAAACCATTTCCAAATGGGTGAATATGAATGAATATGAAGAGGAAGGAGATGTAGCCATGCCTGCATCAGCACTGCCCCACCAGCACGAAAGTGCAGCAGAACTGGAATACCTGGAAAGCCAGCTTTCCAGAATCGATGATTTTCAGATTGTTGCAGAAGTTTTTAAGCAGCTGGGCGACACCAGCCGTGTTCGTATTTTCTGGCTGCTGTGCCACTGTGAAGAATGTGTTATCAATATTTCTGCCATGATGAATATGTCAAGCCCTGCCGTGTCCCATCACCTGCGCCCTCTGAAAAACCGTGGTCTGATTGTCAGCCGGAGAGTCGGAAAAGAGGTCTACTATAAAGCCGCTGACACCCAGCAGAGCCAGCTGCTCCACCACATGATTGAGCAGGTTATGGAAATCACCTGCCCGCAGTAAAAGGAGGCGGATAACATCATGAACCACAGATTTCTCCAGCTTGAAGAAAAGCTGACCAGCCTCCGCAACGGCAGCCGTCTGGAGTCCCATCTCCTCTATCCGGGAATGGAGCTGTTTTTCCTGACACTCCGCGGCGATACCCTGTCTCTCTGCCACGAGGCTCTGGATCACGTTCTGGAAATCAGCTACTGCCGTCAGGGACGTCTTGGATGGGAAATGGAAGACGGAAATCACGTTTATCTTGGTCAGGGCGACTATGCGGTCCAGACTATGAAAACCTGCGCCAACTCGCTTCTCACCCTTCCCAACGGATATTATGAGGGACTGATTCTCTGCGTGGATCTGGATATTCTGACTGCCAGTCCCCCTTATCCCCTGGCTGAATCCGGGATTACCGGAGACCTGCTTTATGAAAAATTCTGCAGGGAAAACGGGTTTGTTTCTCTGGCGGGAAACAGCAAAACAGACGCTGTATTTTCTTCCTTTTACGATCTTCCAAAGGAACTGGAAACCGTCTTCTGGAAGCTGAAAGCCCAGGAGCTTCTCCTTCAGCTTTCCCGGATACCGTGCTCCTCAAAGGAACAGCTTTCCCAGTACCAGTCCCGCCAGGTTGAACTGATCCGTACAATCCACGATCAGCTGATCAGCCATCTGGATCAGAGAATCACCATCGAGGATCTGGCCCGCCGGTATCTTCTGAATCCAACCACCCTGAAAACACTTTTTAAAGCAGTTTACGGCAATTCCATTGCTTCCCATATTAAGGAGCACCGGATGGAAGCAGCCGCATCCATGCTGCTGCAGACAGATTGGAGTATTGCAGAGATTGCACACTCCGTAGGCTATGAAAATCAAAGTAAGTTTGCCACTGCATTTAAGGAATTTTACCAGGTTCTTCCTACCGAATACCGGAAGTTTACAGGAATCAGCCCGCAGCCGCCCTTCCACTCCTGTATTCTCAGCAAAAATCCCTATAATCCCCGTAAAGAGAAGCCATGAAAAGTCTATTCCAGACTCTTCATGGCTTCTCTTGCATGTTCCGCAAATAAAAGTCTTATTTTCTCCAGTTCTCCCAGCCCCTTGAGCAGGCAGAGAACCTGATATCCTTCCCTGGAAAACACACTCTTCCAGCTGTCCTCTTCGTCGCCGGCCATGTCATTATTTGCATGATCGCCTGCAACCAGCATAAAGGGAGCCAGAACCACCCTGGTGTAATTTCCCGCTTTAACCGCTTTTGCCACATCCTCCACTCCGGGTTCCGCCTCCACAGTCCCGATATAATAGTGGTGGAATCCGGCTTTTCTCAGCTTTTCCTGTATTTTTTCATAGACCTGATTCGCCTGATCCTCCGTGCCGTGCCCCATCAGGCATACCGCTGTTTTTCCGTCATCATAAGGCGCCAGTTCCTCTGTAACTGCTTCTATGACAGCCTGAAAATCCCGCTCCGATGCTAAAAGCGGCTCTCCCAGGGCGATTTCCTCAAAAGCAGCCATATGGGCCTTTGTCTGTTCCGCCAGCTTCTGATATTCCAATCCGTGCATCAGATGCGTGGGCTGAATAATCAGCCTTCTGACCCCGTTTTCTTCTGCCCTTTTCAGCGCCCGCTCCGTATCGTCAATCAAAAGTCCGTCCCGTTTGTTTAACCGCTCAATAATCCTTCTGCTGGTAAATCCGCGGCGCACCGCATATTCCGGAAATTCTTTTTCCAGAGTTTCCTCTACCGCACCTATCGTAAGGCGCCGGCATTCATAATAGCTGGTGCCGAAGCTCACCACAAGAAGCTCTTTTTCACCAATTCCGTTTTCATTTCTGGAAGATTCCATTGCTGTCTCCTGTATTTTTATTTTTCCTGCCGCAGTTCTCAGCTGCAGTGTCCTTTACAGCGGCTGCAGTCACCGCCGCAGGAAAGAGATTTTCCGTTCTTTTTATCCCGTACCAGTTTTCTCACAGCGAGAACAGCCAGTCCCGCCACCGCTGCGCCAACAATCAGAGTCGCCATCATTTTTCCTCCTTTTCCTTCTGCTTTTTCAGATTATGGCAATTATATGTGATTTTACCTGTATTTGCAAGTCCCTTCTGTCAGGCCGCCACGGTAAGCTGCCCCACCGTTCTTCCCTCTTTCCAGAGACGTCCATAAATGTCCTTGCATTTTCTGTATTTTTCAAATATCCGTACAGCCGAGCCTGCGTCCGTATACACCTTCCACAATCCCCTGCACTTGTAATTCTTCCCTCCGTTTACCATAAAACCAACCACATCGCCCAGAGGGTACCCCAGAAACAGACCGATTTCATGTGGAAAATCCTCCTGGGTTTCCAGTCTGTTTCTCAACTGGCCAAGAGCATGAACCGGATCCGTCTCCCGGTATCCGCACTGTCTGAGAAATTCTGCCGCTCCCGGCTGTCTCATGTCCCTTGCTAGGCTGGAAAAACGGCAGACATAAATCAAGGCCAAATTGCCTCGAATCCGCATCACCGAAAGAAAGATTCCTTTTTCCGCCAGCTGACGATTCCAGTCATCCACACTTTCCCAAAGTGTATTTTCATTCTCAAAAGAACAGGTAAACATATTTGCAGTCTTAATAGAAGCCAGTGTCGGTGAGCAGTACTCAATTAATTGCCTTTCCAGCATTCTGTTTTATCCCCTTCCTGTCTGATTTTATCCTGCATATAAGTTAGTTTCTTCTAACCTCTTCTTTTGTTAGTATATCCTAACTATATAGCATCTGTCAAGAAAAACTTATCAAAACAGGATCACAGATTCTTTTCTCTGAAAGAAAAAAGCTGCCAGACAGCCTGCGCCCACCGGCAGTTTCTGTCTGGCAGCCCTTGAGTCTGCCCTTACTCCCGGCAGCTGAGCACATCCTGATAAAACAAATCCATCTCTTCCTTTGTATCAAACAACGCCACAAACATCTGATTTCCCATAGCTCCGGCCAGCACCTCCGGGATTCTCTGGTTCATCTTCAGCCGGTTCCCGTATTTTTCTGCCACCTGGCTGTCATTAAGCAGGAAATTTTTTCCATCCCGGCGCCCGGCATAAGCGCAGTAGGCATGAGGTCCCGATTCAATCTCCGTTTTGTCAAAAGCCACCATGTCTGCCCAAATTTTATAAACATTGGTGCTGTGGGCAAAATCAATCATATCCGGAGTAAATCCGCCGCAGGGACGCATATTCACTTCCAGGGCAATAATACTGCCCTTCGTTCCCAGTCCCTTCTGATCCTTCAGCAGACGGAAAAATTCAAAATGCACAAAACGGCTTTTCACCCCAAAGCTTTTGACAGTAGCCCGGCCCGCCTGACGGGTATCACTGGGAAGCTCCTTTAAAATATAATAAATGGAATTGTCCTGGTTGTTGACAATGTCCATAATCGACATCGGAGTCACATTTCCTGTCTCAAACAAAGGTTCCCCGTGGGAATCAATAATGGCATCGTAGGAGTTTACTTCCGCATACACAAATTCTTCCATGATGTAAGAGACACCCGGCGTTTTCTTTTCCAGGAAATCATCCAGTTCTTCATCAGAAGACAGTTTGTAGGTCTGGGAAGCGCCTACCCCGTTGTCCGGCTTTACCACAACCGGATATCCCACCTTCTGAATAAATTCCAGACAGCCCTCCCGATCCTCTACCAGATAGTAGCGGGCTGTAGAAATTCCCACATTCCGGTAATACTCCTTCATTTTTGATTTGTACTTGATCCGGGGAATATCCTCCTCCTGAAAACCGCTGGTAATATGAAAGGCCGTTCTCAGTCTGGCATCCCGCTCCAGCCAGTATTCATTATTTGACTCCAGCCAGTCAATGGGGCCGTACTTGAAAATCAAAAATGCCACCCCGCGATAAACCTCGTCGTAATTCTCCAGATTGCTTACCTTGTAGTATTCATGAAGATTTTCCTTCAATTCCGGATTCAGCTCCTCATAAGGCTGATCTCCGATTCCCAGCACATTCATACCGTTTTTTTTCAGTTCCCGGCAGAACTGCCAGTAATTGGTCGGAAAATTCGGTGAAATAAAAACCACATTTTTCATAACATTCTCCTCCTCGCCTTTTATCCATACTCCCTCAGTTCATCTGCTCTCCTAACCTAAAAGCCAGGGAACAAAGTATGCTGTCTGCTTATGCCACCAGGGCCAGTCATGAGAACAGTCGTATCCCCAGTAATCCACCCAGGCATCAATGTGCTTCCATTTTAAAATAGCATCCAGCTTTCTGGTGGAATCCGGAATCTCCCACGGCCCCTGTCCCACGCAGATAACCGCTTTTTTCCTGTTGTAAAGGTCAATAAACGGGTGATCTTCCGGCATATTGGACAGATAGTGAACAGGAGAATTCCGGTATACCACCTCATCCATATAGGAGCCAAACCCGAACTCCGCTGAATACACACCGCTGAGAGCCATCAGCCGGTCAAACAGATCCGGTCTTCTGAAATACAGGTTCGCTGCATGGGTGGCTCCCAGGCTGCAGCCTGCTGCCATAATTCCAGGATAACCGCTCCAGCCGTTTTTCTCATTTGCCATGCTTCTCATAAAAGGAACCATCTCATCCGTAATATAAGCAAGCCACTGTTCATAACGGCGTATCCGCCAGTAAGGATCCCCGTTCTGGTTGGACCAGGTCTCCTGATCCAGAGTATCAATGGAAAAAATCATCACCTGTCCGGAATCAATCCAGGGCGCCCATGTATCTGTCATATGAAAGTTCTCAAAATCATAGAACCTGCCGTCCTGACAGGGAATAAAAAGCACCGGCCGGCCCTTATGTCCGTATACCTTGCATTCCATATCCCGTCCCAGAACAGGGCTGTACATTTTGTAATAATTCATTTCCATAGGTATCCTCCCTTCTGCTACTCCAGTCCGTACATCAGCGCCGGAATCAGAAAGGGCAGCTGGCGCTCCCAGCATGCCTCGCAGTGAGTTCCACCCGGCACAATCCTCCTTGTCATCATCACTTCCCTGCTCTCCAAAATATTGGCCAGCTTAGAAAGCTGTCCGGCAACCTTTGGACGCTGCCTTCCCTCCTCAGAGCCGTAATCCGTATAAATAACCGTGTCCTTTCCCAGTCTGGCCTCCCTCGCCAGCTTAGAAAGCTTTCCAGGCGCCACCCACACAGAGGGCGACAGGGCGCCTGCTCTGGAAAAAACATGATTAAATTCCAGGACTCCGTAAAGGCTCATCAGTCCGCCCATAGAGCTGCCTGCCAGAAAGGTATGCTCCCGATCCGGCAGAGTACGGTACTGTCTGTCAATCTCTGATTTAAAATCAGAAATCAGCCACTCCATCGTTTCCCGCCCCAGCCCTCGAAACCGCCCGAGCTGAGGATCTGCAAAATCATAAGGCGAATACTCAGAAAGCCGTCCGTTATCCGGGCTGTGACTGCACTCCACTGCCGCTACAATCAGCTGAGTCTGACTTTTATCCAGATACTCCTTCATCCCCCAGCTTTTTCCATAGGTGGCGTCCTGATCAAAAAAAACATTATGCCCGTCAAACATATACAGCACCGGATATCTCCGGCCGTCAGCCCATCCATAGGATTCCGGAAGATACACATACGCGCTGCGCAGCCTTTCTCCCGCAAGCTCTGGAAGCTCAACCTGCCATTTTATAACCATGATGTCTCTTCCCTTTTCTCTTTATCGTTTCCGGTTTTCTGCCTTTTACCGTTTCTTCAGTTTACCATATTACAGTGTAAAACACAATTATTTTTCCAGCTCATAGTAAAAAATATACTGCTGCATCACTCCCTGGATCCCCCGGTATCTGCGGTTTGGAAACCCTCTTTTATAATGGATATCCAGCACCTGGCGGATATGAGTGTCCACCGGAAAGGCCTGCAGCTGGTGAAGGGAAAACAGACAGATACAATCCGCCACCTTCTCCCCGACTCCGAATAAAGTCATCAGACAGGGCTTTGCCCGAGAATAGGACATGGCTTTCACTGCCTCCAGATCAAAATCCCCCGAGGCAATTCTTTTCGCAGTCCGCACCACATATTTGCTCCGGTATCCCAGATTACACTCCATCAGGGCATTTTCATCCAGCCCTGCCAGAGCCTGAGGCTCCGGGAATCCGTAATAGACAACGCCGTTTTCATCTTCACACCGCTGTCCGTATTTTTCGCAGATATTTTCTACACAACGGCGAATCCGTGTAATATTGTTCTGCTGGGAAATCAAAAAGGTTACGATCATTTCCCACAGGTCCTGGCGGAGAATCCGGACTCCCCATCCGGCCGCTGCCGCCTGAACCAGATACTGATCTCTGGGATTGATTCGCTCCAGATACCGGCTGTAATCCGTATCCAGATCAAAATAATTCTTCCAAAAACTGTCAAACACTTCCTGCGTACAGTCAAATATACACCGCTCCCCGTCCTGTCTCACTTCCAGACGCCGGTTACCGGCAATCACCTCAAAAACGCCGTCCCTGCATTCCCTCATGCGGAAGCACTGACCGGAACGGCAAATCTGAGAAAAGGACAGGTGGGAAATCCTTTGTTCTACCATAGCTTATTATCTCCCGTCTGGCTTTGCTATCTCTTTTTCTCATTTTACCATAATTCCGGAATCGTGAAAATATCTTCTTTCCCCGGCTGCTTCCCGTCCCTATACGATACAGTCGGTTCAAGGGGTTTTCTTTCGCAAAACTACATCATTTCCCTCTCTTCTCTTAATGTCTGATTCGCTTTTTCCACATTCAGCTTCAGCAGTACGAAAGTAATGAAAAGATTGAATATCATAGGAAGCCACAAATACATGACATGGAGCATATTCACGCAGGATGAGCTCTGCTCTGCAGCATTCTGAACATATCCGCTGGCTGCAAGCATCCAGCCTGCAATCGCTGTTCCAATACCGCCTCCGACTTTTGTTCCGAAAGATGTACAGGAATACATGGTTCCGTCAATTTTTTTGCCGGTTGTAAGTTTTGTGTATTCAGAAGCTGTGGCAATCAGAGCATTCATATCTCCCTGAAGAGGGCTCATTCCAAATGCCGCAATCGCTGTACATGCAAGCATAAGCGGAATATTTCTCATATATGCGGCAGCAATAACGCCAAAACGGCCAGCAGTGCCAATTACATATCCTGCAATATTTAACTTATACATTCCATGACACTTTTTTACTAATGCCGGCGTAATCAAAAGCCCGATAATCATAGGAATATTTACCGCCCAGGAGAAGGTTCCAAATAAACCTTCGTCTTTAAACACATACTTCATAAAGTAAATACCCATTCCAAGTGTTGCGGAATATAACTGCATTAAAAGATATGCGCCGCAAATCATAAGGAAATACTTATTACGCACAAGAATCCTGAATGCATCCATCAGATTGTATTTTTCTTCCTGTTCATCCTCTTTCTTTCCTTCAGCAAGCTCTTCCTCCGAAAGTTCATGAACAGACAGGACAGAAAGTGTATTCGATATGACACCAATTACTGTATAAATTATTGCAACTGTTCTCCAGGCGGCTGCACCGCCGCCAAGTTTCGCAACAAAACCAACGGTAATCGCCTGAATCAACATACTTGTGCCGAACGCAAACATGAAACGGATCGATCCCATCTGAACACGCTCATGGTTATTTTTTGTAATAAGCGCTGTAAGTGATGAATAGGCAATGTTATTTGCTGTATAAAAGCCTGCATTAAGTACAGTGTATGCAATAAAAAACCAGGCATACTGTGCTGTCTGTCCCATATCAACCGGAATACAGAAAATTGCAATTAAGCAAAGAGCACATCCGAAATATCCGTAAAACATCCAGGGTCTGGCCTTGCCCATCTTGGTATGTGTCTTATCAATCAATGATCCAAAGAAAATATCACTGATACCATCAAAGAATTTTGAAACAAAAATCAATGTTCCGACGATACCTGCATTTAATCCGATGGTATCCGTTAAAAATACCATTACGAATGCAGAAAGCAATGCGTACACAACATTCCCGGCAATATCGCCAGAACCATATCCTACTTTGTTATACCATTTTAAATATTTTTTATCTTCCATAAGAATCGCTCCTTCTCATCTAAACCGCGTTACCCCCGCATGTCCCCAAACATTTAGAGTCGTTTATCTTGTTTTTTATAGGTTACTTTTTCCCCTTAACAAATGGAACCAGTTTGAATCCAAACTCGAATTCCGTATCATTAAACCGATAGGCATCCATTACAACAGGGCCGCAGCTGTTGGAACCTATTCCGTTCAATGCATAATCAATGCACAGCACTGTACTGTCAGACCTGACAAGTTCATAATTATGCTTTGCATGTTCCAGTTCCTCCTGTGTATAAACAGAAGCATTAAAGGAAAACGGCTTTTCTGATGCCGCGGCAAGACCAAACTGATCATTTGCAATCTCTGCATAGTCACAATCATAATGGCTTCCGTTTTCCTGCGGCTTAATATAGTCCTCATGCAGCTCGTCAACCCTTGCACGATATAATCCGTGACTGGATGCTCTATGCTTATCCCGGTAGCTCTCGTAAGGGCCCATACCGTAATACGAAACATTCTCCAGCCTGTTATTTAAGAACAAACGCACACCGAATCTCGGCAAATCAGGGAATTCATCATCTTTCTTTATACTCATGGATGATGTAATTCCTCCGTTTCCGTCAATACTCCAGACAATCCCGATGTCCATCATTTGCTGCACCGCAGCAGCCCCCATCGATGCGGATACTCTAATCTCAACAGATTTCTTATTTTTATAAACAACAGTCTCGTAGGCTCTGACACAGGCATCATCATAACGAGCCTTCTTCCATTCGAGTTTTGCATACATATCATTATCCGTAGGCGCTCTCCATATATTTACTTCCATCGGATGATTGAAATATTCTCTTCCGGCATAGCAAAGACTTGTAAACATTCCATTTTTCTTTGAATATGTATAGCTGAATGCCTGCCCTTTAATCACAACCTGGCTGTCCGTTTCAACTACATCCATTTCCTTTTCTTCCTTTGCCTGCTCAAGCCACTTCACTGCCGTCTGATTTTTGCCATCTTCATTTTCAACAGGCACCTCATCAAAACCAAGTATATGTCCGGCAGGAATAAGAGCCGTCTCCTTCTTTTGCCTGTAAATAACCTTGAGATATACTCTTCCTTTTGCAGGAATCTTAATATTTAGATCCACAGTCTCTTCTCCATGCGGAGCAATTGATACAGCCTCAATATTGCCGCTGTCAACCTTTATTCCATCTACTGTCACCTCATAACCGATATCGGCAAAATCCTTCAAGTCATCAAAATCCATGTAGTTATGAAGAGTTAATTTTCCATTCCTGCAATCGTATGAAACCACTCTTGCCGGGCGATACACATTTTTATATTCAAGAAGTGCTGTATGAGGTCTTCTGTCAGGATATACAAGTCCGTCCATACAGAAATTTCCATCATTTATCTTCTCGCCATGATCGCCGCCATACCAGTAAATTGTCTTTCCGTTTTCAGCCACACCCTTGTTTATTGCGTGATCACACCATTCCCAGACAAAGCCTCCACACAGAATGTCATGCTTCTGGATAAGCTGAAAGTAGTCCTCAAAATCTCCCGGCCCATTTCCCATGCTGTGACAATATTCAACCAGTAAAAACGGCTTGCCTGCATCCTTTTCCAGAAACTCATAGATCTCATCAAAAGCGGGATACATTCTGCTGTAGATATCCAAATCCTCATAATTGTATGTTACATCATAATTTCTGTATCTGGCACTTTCATACTGTGTTATTCTGCCCGGATCAAATGCCTTTGTCCACCGAAGCGCCTTTTCAAAATTACATCCGTATGCGCTCTCATTTCCCATTGACCATATAACAATACTCGGTCTGTTTTTGTCTCTTTCAACCATTAATTTTACACGGTCCAAAATCGCCTTCTCCCATGCCGGGTCATCAGCAATCTTCTCATTCCAACGCTTGAATCGATTATAATCAGTATCTTCTTTTCTATAGAGTAAGAAAGGTCCGTGCGCCTCAATATCAGCTTCGTCAATAACCATAAACCCATATTTATCACACAGCTGATAAAAATAAGGTGCATTTGGATAATGGCTGCTTCTGATGGAATTGAAGTTATGCTGCTTCATCATTGTAAGATCTGTTAAAATCTGTTCCATGCTTGTTACAAAGCCTGTAACCGGATCCGAATCATGACGGTTCACACCTCTGAACTTAATATTCTGCCCGTTAAAATAAATAACCTTATCTATAATCTCAATTGTTCTGAATCCAACGTATTCAACGATTGTCTCCATCTCTGTTTCAAGAACCAGTGTATAAAGGTATGGAGCTTCCGTATTCCAGAGAACCGGATTTTCAACCTCTAATACAAGTGTTCCTTCTTCCGTGATTTCTTCTTCACATACAAGGTTTCCTTCCTGATCTTCTAAAACAACCCTTACCTCTGTTTTCTCTGTCAGCTTCACATCAAGAGAGACCTCTGCTTTGTTCTCCTTAACCTTTGTACTTACACGATAGTCACTAATCGCCTTTTCAGGTCTCTGAAGAAGATAGACATCTCTAAAGATACCAGTCATGCGGAATTTATCCTGGTCTTCCAGGTAAGAACCATCACACCACTTCAGCACAAGAACTGCTATCTTGTTTTTGCCCTCTTTGATTATCTCTGTAACATCAAATTCACTTGTGGCATGAGGAACCTGACTGTATCCCGCATACGTTCCATTCAACCATACATAAAAGCAGCTGTCCACACCTTCAAAATTGAGAAATACTTTCGGAGCTTTCTTGCATTTCTCATATGTAAACTCATAAACATACTCGCCGCAGGGAATATCCTGTGGTACAAAAGGCGGATCAAACGGGAACGGATATCTGATATTCGTGTACTGATGATTATCATATCCATCCATCTGCCATATCCCCGGAACCTTTGTGTCAGCAAAATCCTCTGTACAAAATTCCTCTTCATAAAAAGCTTCTGTCACATCATAAATACTTTCAAAATACTTAAACTTCCAGATTCCGTTCAAGAACTGAATTCTGTCTGAATGTTCTCTGTGCTCTACCAGATCATCCATTCTCTTTGATGCAGGAATGTAATATGCTCTGGCCGGCATAGTGTTTTCATGCAGTATGGAAAGATTTTCATAATATCTTGGCACCAGCATCTTGCAGCCTCCTTTAAAACATGCACGTTTTTTCATATTTTTTCTGTTTTGATCCCCACTGGGCAATCCCTTGTTTTTCATCGATGTCTTTATTTATAATGATATTATATGAATTCTTACCATTTGAGTCCATAAACTCAATTAGACAAAACATGCACAAAATGATACAATATATAAAAACCATCAAAGGAGCATCCCTATGTATATCAATTCTGGTTATTATCATAACTCCCACCAGGATTTTAAAGATAAATCAAAACCGCTTGTTGTAGGAAGCTGCGGCAACTATAGAGTTTTATCCCATCCCAAAATGCCTACCTATCGTCCCAGAGGAAGACTTGACTATCAAATCATATATATCGCTTCCGGGAAGGCACATTTTCATTTTGATAATGCAGAAAATGAGACCATTATCCCTGCCGGAAACATGGTTCTATACAGGCCGAAGGAATTTCAAAAATATGAATATTACGGCAAAGATAAAACAGAGGTATTCTGGATCCATTTTACCGGAAGTGACGCAAAAATGATTTTAAGGAAATATGGCATTAAAGATGATATGAGAACCTTCTTTGTCGGTTCTTCAATAGAATACGAAAGAATATTCAAGAAAATAATTTCCGAGCTGCAGCGATGTCAGACCAGCTATGAAGAATTAATTGCCATGCTTCTTCGTCAATTGCTCATTACCATCAACAGGCAGTTATCAAAAGAACAAATCCTGAAAAATGAATATCTTGACAATGAAATGGACCTGGCCACACAATATTTTAATGACAATTACAATACTGAAATCAGCATTGAGGAATATGCGCTGTCACGAGGAATGAGCGTCAGCTGGTTTATACGGAATTTCAAAGAATATACCGGTACAACTCCGATGCAGTATATTGTTTCAACAAGGGTAACCAATGCACAAACCCTTCTGGAAACCACAACTTATTCTGTAACTGAAATAGGAAGAATTGTCGGATATGATAACCCGCTGTATTTCAGCCGCATTTTCCACAAGCAAAAAGGTATTTCTCCCAGCAACTACAGAAAACAGCTTGATCATGATTCATAAACAAAAAGGAAAGACCCGATTGATTCAGGTCTCTCCTTTTTCAAATATAATCTGCGCCAATCCGTTTACGCCAGATTCGTATATCCCATCAAATGACAGTCAATCTGTCTGGCAGCCTCACGGCCTTCGCGGATTGCCCATACCACCAGGGACTGTCCCCGGTGCATGTCTCCGGCAGTAAAAATATTCTCTGCCGTTGTCGCATAGCTTCCCGCCCCGGTTTCCACATTGGTGCGGTCATTTAAGTCCACTCCGAAGGCCTCTGCCACATAGCTCTGAGCCCCCAGAAATCCGGCGGCAATCAGTACCAGATCCGCGGCAATTTCCCTCTCGCTGCCCTCTACCGGCACCATGGAAAACCGCCCTGTCTCCGGATCCTTCCTGGACTCAAGAGAAATAAGAACTGCCCGGCAGACCTTTCCGCTCTCATCCTTGATAAATTCTTTTACTGTGGTCTGGTATACCCGCGGATCCTTTCCGAAAACCGCAGCAGCTTCCTCCTGGCCATAATCCGTTTTGCATACTCTGGGCCACTCCGGCCAGGTATTGTCGTCTGCCCGTTTATCCGGCAGCTTCGGCATCATTTCCAGCTGAATCACTGAGGCGCAGCCATGGCGGACAGCTGTTCCCACACAGTCATTTCCTGTATCTCCGCCTCCGATTACAAGAACATTTTTATCCTTTGCCGAAATATAGGATCCATCCTCCATACCGGAATTCAGAAGGCTCTTTGTTGTGGATTTTAAAAAGTCTACAGCAAAATAAATCCCTTCTGCATCTCTTCCCGGAACCTGAATATCTCTGGGATTAGAAGCCCCGCAGGCCAGAACCACACAGTCAAAATCCCTCTTCAGGCGGCTGGCCTTGTAACCGTTCCCTACATCTGCTCCTGTTACAAAGGAAACGCCTTCCTCCCTCATCACCTGAATTTTCCGGTCAATAATATGCTTTTCCAGCTTCATATTGGGAATTCCGTACATGAGAAGACCGCCAATGCGATCGTCCCGCTCAAAAACAGTAACATTGTGGCCTCTCTTATTCAGCTGATCTGCCGCCGCCAGTCCGGCCGGACCGGAGCCTACTACAGCTATCTTTTTGCCGGTCCGGATTCTCGGCGGACGAGGACCTGCCTTTCCTGTCTCATAGGCTTTCTCAATAATCGCCCGCTCATTTTCCTTAATGGAAACCGGATCCCCGTTCAGGCCGCAGGTACAGGCCGCCTCGCAGGGCGCAGGACATACCCGGCTGGTAAATTCCGGAAATCTGTTCGTTTTTTTCAGACGGTTATAGGCCTGGGACCAGTTTCCGGAATACACCAGATCATTCCATTCCGGAATCAGATTGTTTAAAGGACATCCGGAAACCATCCCTCCAATCATCATGCCGGACTGGCAGAAGGGAACGCCGCACTCCATGCAGCGTGCTCCCTGTTTTTTCTGCTGTTCCTCTGTCAGAGGAGTATGAAACTCATTAAAATGCCGGATGCGGCTCAGAGGCTCCTGTGCTTTGCCGGTCTTTCTCTCGTATTCTAAAAATCCTGTTGGCTTTCCCATGGCTTCCTCCTCACCCTTTCTTATTGGCATAAAATGCTTCAATCTGTGCCTGTTCGCTGCTGAGTCCCTTTTCCTCCATCTGTACAATGGTATTCATCATACGACGGTAATCGTGGGGCATAATCTTTTTAAACTTCGGCAGATATTCTCCGAAATGATCCAGAATTTCTTTTCCGCGGGCAGAATTGGTGTATGCCACATGCTCCTGAATCATCTCCTTCAGCTCCTGCACATCGTATTTTCCTGTGACCTCCTCCAAAGAGACAAGTGCCTTGTTAATCCGCTTGTAGAGATCCCGTTTCTCATCCAGAACATAGGCAATTCCGCCGCTCATTCCTGCTGCAAAATTCTTTCCCGTGGGGCCAAGCACTACCACACGGCCTCCGGTCATATACTCACAGCCATGGTCTCCCACGCCTTCAACGACTGCCGTTGCTCCGGAGTTGCGGACACAGAACCGCTCTCCTGCCACGCCGTTAATAAATGCCTTTCCTGAAGTTGCGCCGTAAAGGGCCACGTTTCCGATAATAATATTGTCCTCTGCTGTAAATCTGGCAGATTTCGGCGGATACACAACCAGTTTTCCTCCTGACAGACCTTTTCCGAAATAGTCATTGCTGTCTCCCACCAGTTCCAGGGTAAGTCCTTTGGGAATAAAAGCTCCAAAGCTCTGTCCTCCGCTTCCGCTGCACTGAATGGTAAAGGTATCTTCCGGCAGTCCCTCCGGATACTGACGGGTAATTTCAGAGCCAAGAATCGTTCCCAGAGTCCGGTCCACATTGGACACATCAATCTGAAGACTCTTTTTCTGTCCGTTTGCCAGAGCTGATTTCAGCTTCTTTAACAGCACCCGCTCATCCAGGGTTTCCTCCAGTTTAAAATCATATTCCAGTTTATTTCTGTATCCCCGGAAATGCTCTCCTGCATAGGGATTTTCCAGAATATTGGATAAATCAACCTTTCTGGCTCTGGGATTTGCAATATTCTCCTTCTTTTTCAGAAGATCAGTCCGTCCAACCAGTTCATCTACTGTACGGATTCCCAGCTTTGCCATATACTCACGCAGCTCCTGTGCCACGAAATACATGAAATTCACCACATATTCCGGTTTTCCCTTAAAACGTTTCCGCAGCTGGGGATTCTGGGTTGCAATGCCCACAGGACAGGTATCCAGATTGCAGACACGCATCATCACGCATCCCATGGTTACAAGCGGCGCTGTGGCAAAGCCGAATTCCTCTGCGCCCAGCATACAGGCAATCGCAACATCACGGCCTGTCATCAGCTTTCCGTCCGTCTCCAGAATCACCTTGTCTCTGAGGCCATTCATAATCAGAGTCTGGTGGGCTTCCGCCACTCCCAGCTCCCAGGGCAGTCCTGCATTGTAAATAGAGTTTCTCGGCGCTGCTCCCGTACCTCCGTCAAAGGAGGAAACCAAAATCACCTGGGCGCCGGCTTTTGCCACACCTGCAGCTACTGTTCCAACACCTGCCTCGGATACCAGCTTGACAGAAATCCGCGCCCTGGTATTGGAATTTTTCAGGTCATAAATCAACTGCGCCAGATCCTCAATGGAATAAATATCATGGTGAGGCGGCGGAGAAATCAGTCCCACTCCCGTAGTAGAATGACGGGTCTTTGCCACCCACGGATAAACCTTTCCGCCGGGAAGCTGTCCTCCCTCTCCAGGCTTTGCGCCCTGAGCCATTTTAATCTGAATTTCCTGGGCGCTGACCAGATACCGGGATGTAACGCCGAAACGTCCGGATGCCACCTGCTTAATCGCAGAGCAGCGGTTGTTATTTTTCGGTCCAGGCGTCAGACGGTCCAGGCTTTCGCCGCCTTCGCCGGTATTGGATTTTCCTCCCAGACGATTCATGGCAATAGCCAGCGTCTCATGGGCTTCCTGAGATATGGAACCGTAGGACATGGCTCCTGTCTTAAACCGTTTGACAATGGACTCTGCGCTCTCCACCTCTTCAATGGGAATGCCGCCGTTTTCATCATACTTAAAATCCATAAGGCTGCGGAGATTCACCGTCTGCCCCTCCTCATTCAGGGCATGGCTGTATTCTTTGAAAATACTGTAGTCTCCCTTTCTGGACGCCTCCTGAAGCAGATGAATGGTGCGGGGATTGTACAGATGCTCCTCCTGTCCCGCCCTCTCCTTGTGGCTTCCCACGCTTTCCAGCGTCAGATCCACATCCAGTCCCAGCGGATCAAAGGCAGAGGAGTGAAGGGTATCCACATCACTGGCAATGTCATCCAGAGTGATTCCTCCTACCCGGCTGACGGTATTGGTAAAATACCGGTCAATTACCTCCTTTGAAATACCGATGGCCTCAAAAATCTGAGCCCCCTGATAAGACTGAATGGTAGAAATACCCATTTTGGATGCTATTTTTACAATTCCGTGAAGAACTGCAGAATTATAATCATTAACCGCCGCATAGTAATCCTTATCCAGCATTCCGGAATCAATCAGATAGCGGATCGATTCCTGTGCCAGATAGGGGTTGATGGCGCAGGCGCCATAGCCAAGAAGGGTTGCAAAATGATGCACTTCTCTGGGCTCTCCGCTTTCCAGAATCAGCGCCATAGAGGTTCGCTTCTTTGTCTTTACCAGATGCTGCTGCAAAGCAGAAACTGCCAGCAGAGAAGGAATCGGCACGTGATTCTCATCAATATCCCGGTCAGACAGAATGATGATGTTCGCTCCCTCTCTGTGAGCCCGGTCAACCTCCAGAAACAGCCGGTCAATGGCCTTTTCCAGAGAGGTATTCTTATAATAGGTAATGGGAACAACCTCAACCCGAAAGCCCGGCTTTTTCATGTGTTTGATTTTCAGCAGATCCGTGCAGGTGAGAATCGGATTATCCACCTTGAGAATCTTGCAGTTTTCCGGATGCTCTTCTAAAACATTGCCTTCCTCTCCCACATAAACCGTAGTCGATGTAACAATTTCCTCCCGGATGGAGTCAATCGGGGGATTGGTTACCTGGGCAAACAGCTGTTTGAAATAATTAAACAGCGGCTGGTGCTTTTTCGAAAGCACAGCCAGCGGACTGTCGGCTCCCATGGCGGAAACCGCCTCCGTCCCGTTTAAGGCCATGGGAAGAATCATGGTTTTATACTGTTCATAGGTATAGCCATATGTTTTCTGCAATCTTGCCCGTTCCGCCTTTGTCATGGAAGGAACACCCTTGTTGGGAATCGGAAGCTCGTCCAGCTCTACCAGATTGGAATCAAGCCATTCCCCGTAAGGACGGCGGGAAGCGTAGCGCATTTTCAGCTCCTCGTCGCTGACCAGTTCCCCCTTCACTGTGTCAATCAGAAGCATTCGTCCCGGACGAAGGCGTTCTTTTTTCACAATATGAGAAGGATCCACCTCAATAGCGCCCACCTCTGATGCCAGAATCACCTGATCATCATCCGTAATGTAATAGCGGGAAGGGCGCAGTCCGTTTCTGTCCAGAACAGCCCCCATCACATCGCCGTCACTGAATACAATAGAGGCGGGGCCATCCCACGGCTCCATCATGGTTGCATAATACCGGTAAAAATCCTTTACCTCCTGAGGCATGGATTTGTCATGAGCCCAGGGTGCCGGAATGGTAATCATAACAGCCAGGGGAAGCTCCATTCCGCTCATCATCATGAATTCCAGAGCATTGTCCAGCATAGCGGAATCAGAGCCTTCCTGATTGATAATCGGAAGCACCTTATGCATTTCCGATTTGAAGAATTCCGATTCCATAGTCTCCTCACGGGCCATCATCTTATCCACATTTCCGCGGATGGTATTGATCTCTCCGTTATGAACAATCAGGCGGTTGGGATGAGCCCGCATCCAGCTGGGATTGGTATTGGTGCTGAACCGGGAGTGTACCACGGCAATCGCAGACTCATAGTCCGTATCCTGCAGATCCTCAAAGAACTTTCTCAGCTCCTTAACCAGGAACATTCCTTTGTATACAATGGTTCTGCTGCTTAAGGATACCACATAGGTATTGTCATTGCTCTGCTCAAACACACGGCGGGCCACATACAGTCTGCGATCAAACTCCAGCCCCTTTTCCACTTCTGCCGGTTTCCCAATAAAGCCCTGGACAATATGCGGCATTTTTTCCACAGCCCTGTCCCCGATCTGTTCCGGATGAATGGGCAGATCTCTCCAGCCCAGAAATTCAAGCCCTTCTTTTTTCACAATAATCTCAAACATCTTTTTGGCCTGATTTCTTGCAAGCTCATCCTGGGGAAAGAAGAACATGCCAACGCCGTATTCTCTCTCCTCACCCAGCTCAATTCCAAGAGGTTTTGTTACCTTCTTAAAAAAGCGGTGAGAGATCTGAAGCATGATTCCAACACCGTCTCCCGTTTTTCCCTCTGCATCCTTTCCTGCTCTGTGCTCCAGATTCTCTACAATATGCAAAGCCTGATCCACGGTTTTATGACTTTTAACACCTTTCATATTGGCAACCGCGCCGATTCCGCAGTTATCATGCTCAAATCTGGGATCATACAGTCCCAAACATCCATCGTTTCTTCCAGACGGCCGGCGGCTGTCTGCGCCTGCTCCTGTGATTTTCTGAACACCTTCCATATCTGTTTCCTTTCTGCTGCTCACTTTTCGGGTTCCTTACTCTGTTTCAGGTTTGTTCTGATTCAGGCTTCCCGCCTTCTTCAGGTTTTGCTCTGATTCAGACTTCCACTCTGCTTCACATTTTCTGTTTCGGGTTCCTTCTGCGAAGCCTTCGGGTCAGCGCCTTTAATACTTTCATACTGCAATTTGTTGAAGCACCGTTTTCAAAAATAAATTGCGCACAGAGCGCCCTGCTCCGCATAACGCAATTCCCTATGAAAAAACTTTTCTGATTTTCTATCGGCCTGTAACATACAAATGATAATACTACACTTTCGGCGTTTTGTAAACAGGTTTTTTCTTTATTTTCAGATTATTAGTTTTCTTACTATATTTCTATTTATTTTCAGATTATTTATGATCATCTCTCATTTTCCTCCCTCATTGTCTTTCAATTTCCTGTTCTTTCCTTTTTCATCACGGCCATGTCAGGCATTGTAATTTCAGAAAAAACTTGTCCTGCCAGAGAAAGGGCCCATCCCCTTCACCACCTGGAGAAAAGCCAAACAGAAAAGGGCGGGAAAAGGCTTTGCCTTTTCCCGCCCTGACAGACTCTTTTGAAACAAAATTACATCTCGCCCAGTCCGCTTTCAATTGCCTTGCTGATGGTCTCCATAGCTGCTGCCTCGTCCTCACCATCACAGATCAGAGTAATCTGGGTGCCGGACTTAATGCCTGCTGCCATAACGTTCAGAACACTCTTGGCAATGATTCTCTTCTCGCCGCACTCAATCAGCACGTCGCATTTGAACTTCATAGCGGTCTGAGAAAGCACTCCTGCGGGTCTTAAATGTAATCCGGACGGATTTACTACTGTTAAAGTTTTACTAAGCATATCACATTCTCCTTTTTTCATTAAGTTATAATTCCCCAAATCCGTGTTCATTTCACACGAATCATTCATTAAAATTTTATTACAAATCGAGATATGTGTCAAGTTAAAGTCGCAGCTCTCCGTCATTTTTCACATGTTTCTTCTAGCTTTTTTCGTGAGTTTTCACAAGCCAGCTCCCGTTCCCGTCTGGAAAAAACACAGCCGCAGTAATCCTGACGATACAGCCCGTATTCTGCAGAAAGCTCAACCGAGCGCTTATATCCGTTTTTCTTTTTAAAATCAGAGGGAAGGTGTCTGACTTCATAGATCCCCTCTAACTCCTCTCCGATTTCATTCAGCTTCTCCGCATTTTTCAGCGGACTGATCGTAAGAGTTGTGGTAAAGTAATCGTATCCGCCCGCTTGCGCCATTCTGGCAGCCTCCTCCAGGCGAAGCCGATAACAGGAAAAGCAGCGCTCTCCTCCCTCCGGATCCTGCTCATGCCCCCGGCTGGCCTGATAAAAACGCTCCGGTTCATAAGGACCTGCTTCCAGACGGATGGGATGAACAGCCGGCATCGCCTCTATCAGACGCCTCTGTTCCTCCACCCTTTTTTCATATTCCTCTTTGGGAGAAATATTGGGATTATAATAAAATACCGTTATTTCAAAATACTGAGACAGATATTCCAGTACATAGCTGCTGCATGGAGCGCAGCAGCTATGCAGCAAGAGCCGGGGTACCCGGCTCTTGCTTGTCTGCTGCTCTATAATCTTTTCCAGTTCCTTCTGGTAATTTCTGCGATTCATATAAAATCCTTCCTTTACAGGAAATCACGAATTCTCTTACTGCGGACCGGGTTGCGGAGTTTTCTCAGAGCCTTGGCCTCAATCTGACGGATACGCTCCCTTGTAACATTAAACTCCTTGCCTACCTCTTCCAGAGTTCTGGGATGGCCATCCTCCAGACCGAAACGAAGCACAATAACCTGGCGCTCCCTCTCCTTCAAATCGCCCAGCAGAGCATCAATGTGCTCACGCAGCATCACAGACTCTACATTGCCCTCAGGGGTCAGTACGTTGTTGTCTGCCACGAAATCTCCCAGGTTGGAATCATCCTCCTCACCAATCGGTGTTTCCAGGGAAGCCGGCTCTCTGGCAATCTGCATAATCTCCATAACCTTGTCCTCTGACATCTCCAGCGCCTCGGCCAGCTCCGTCACAGACGGCTCATAACCCAGCTCCAGAGTCAGCTTACGCTGCATCTTGGACATCTTGTTAATCGTCTCAACCATATGCACCGGTACACGAATCGTCCGCGCCTGATCCGCCAGCGCTCTGGTTACAGACTGTCTGATCCACCAAGTAGCATATGTACTCAGCTTGTATCCTTTTGTATAGTCAAACTTTTCTACGCCCTTAATCAGGCCCAGATTTCCCTCCTGAACCAGATCCAGGAAGCTCATTCCCCGGCCTGTATAACGCTTTGCAATGCTGACAACCAGCCTTAAATTGGCCTCAATCAGTCTTTCCTTGGCGGACTCATCGCCTTCTGCTTTGCGCTTAGCCAGAACCAGCTCCTCATCAGCACTTAAAAGAGGCACTGTTCCAATCTCCTTTAAATACATACGCACCGGATCCTCGGTTCCGATGCCTTCAAGAAGATCTACGGCATCCAGCTCAATGTCTTCCGCATCCTTCAAAAAACTGTCATCTACATCCAGATCATCATCATCCAGAAGCAGGGGGTCCTCTGCCAGAATGTTGTCATCAATAACCGGAACCACATCAATGTGCTTTTCTTCCAGGAAATTGTAAATCTGCTCCATCTGCTCCGGACCCAGATTGTCTCCTATGAAAAAGTCATTGATCTCCGTTACGTCCAATGCATTATGCTTTGACTTGGCAACTTCCAACAGCTTGTTCAGCTTTACTAAAAAATTGTCTTTTTCCACAGTAACGTCCTTTCAACCAAAGGTATCTAAAAATACTTACACATCTATTCATTATATAACAGCAAACGCCATATTTCAACACATTTCTTCGAAAGTTTTATTTATTTCTCTTGATTTCCAGGCGTTTGTTCAGATTTTCTACAAAAACCTCTGTTTTGCTTCCGCCAAACTCTCCGTCAAGAACCCAGTCTACCGGCTCTTCCGAACGGAATCGAATGGACCTTGTCTTAAACTTATATACCTGATCATTGTCCCTTTCCTCTTTCTGAAGAAGACCTGTAACAAGATTGCTGATGTCTGCCGGATTCTTTGGCTTGCGAATCAGAAGTACCTCAAAATAGCCGTCATTCAGTTCCACATCCTGTCCCACCAGTCCTTTGAAGCCGCCTACACTGATGGTATTTGTCACTACTCCAAAAACAAATTCCCCTTCCAGGAAATTGTCATCCCACTCCACCTCCATAAAATAGGATCTCAGGGAAGCCAGGCTGCGGACACCCTCCAGCATATAAGCCTGATGGCCCAGTATGTTTTTCTTGTCCTGAGGCGTCAGATAGGAAACCTCTGTAAAGGCGCCAAAGCCTGCCACATAGACAAAATACCGCTCCTGACAGAACAGTCCCACATCTACTGCATAGGGCTCTCCCAAAGCCGCCGCACGGGCTGCTGCAAGCATCTGTTTAGGAATCTTCAGGCTGGCAGCAAAATCATTGGTGGAACCGGCCGGAATATAACCCAGAACAACCTTTTTGGGAAGCTCCAGAACTCCGCAGATCGTTTCATTCAAGGTTCCGTCTCCGCCGGTACAGACAATCAGCTCCTTTCCGCCTCCATAGCGAAGAACTGTCTCTTTTGCATCCATTGCCTTCTGCGTTACATGAACCTGCACCTGATATCCTGCCTTTATAAAAATATCTAATATATCCAGCAGCCTTGTCCTGATCTGCCCTTTGCCGGATCTGGGATTAATAATCAGAAGCATCTTCTTTTTCTTTGCCATATATCAGCACCTGCCTCACTTTCATTATCCTCATTTTATCAGCTTTGTATACCTTCCAAATGCGCCGGGCAGCGCATAGACGGATTTCAATTCTTCTTTTTCTGCTGAAATATAGGATTTCGGTATCTCACCTTTCAGGAGTACCCGGTATCCTTTCATATGCCATTCCACATGAGAAAAAATATGCTTTGCCTGGGGAAGCGGCTCGATCTGTACAATCAGCTCCGGCATAATTCCGAAAGCCTCTCCAACCTCCTCCTCAGAAAGAAATCCCTCTGTATTCGGAAGCTCGTAAAGCGATGCCAGAAGCCCCTCATCCTCCCTTTTTTTCAGCGCCACCTGATGTCCGTACTCTAAAATGCACACGGTTTTCTCTTCTATTCTGCGCTTTTTCGGAGGTGTTTTTACGGGAATTTCCTGCCAAAGCTCCTGCTGCCTGGAAAGACATACAGATGCAAGGGGGCACTGTCCGCATTTCGGCTGACCGTTAGGAACGCAGACAATCGCTCCGATTTCGATCAGACCCTGGTTAAAATCACTGGCATTTGACCGGGGCATGGTTTCCCGCAGCCGGTCCTCCATCCACTTTTTAGTCGATGCCTTTAGAATATCCCGGCGGCTGGCAGTTACCCTTGAAATCACCCGCAGCACATTTCCATCCACTGCGGGAACGGGGTTCCCGAATGCAATCGAGGCAATGGCTCCCGCTGTGTAGCTTCCTATTCCCGGCAGCTTCAACAATTCCTCATACTCCGACGGCATCCTGCCTTCATACTCATGGACAATCACCTGAGCCGCTTTCTTTAAATTTCTGGCTCTGTTATAATATCCAAGCCCTTCCCACAGCTTCATCAGACGGTCATCCTCCACTGCAGCCAGATCGGAAATATCAGGAAGCGCCTCCAAAAATCGTTCAAAATAGGGCTTAACCGCCTCAACCCGTGTCTGCTGCAACATAATTTCCGAGATCCACACATGGTAGGGCTTTGGATCCTCTCTCCACGGAAGAACCCTGGCATGACTCCGGTACCAGTCCAGAAGAGGCCTGTTTATGGCTTTCAGCCGCGCTTCCAGACTCAGTTCACCCGATTTTTCCTCTGCAATCTGCAGGCTGTCATAGGCATGACGAATCTCATACATAGCCGTAAACCCCTCTCACAGAAACTTCTCCTGACACAACCGTTTCCATACTTCCGTCCGGTTTTTCCACAAGAAGCTGTCCCTCCCGGTCAATTCCGAGAGACACCCCTGTCCATGCGCCCTGAGGCGAAAGGATCTTCACCTGACGTCCCACGTTGACCAGACAGGCGTTGTATTCCTCCCGAAGATTCTGAAAATCCAGGGTTTTTAAAAATTCTGCATAATATTCCTCCCAGGCGCTCAGCACATGATCCACCAGGATTGCCCTCCTGACCGGCTGTCCTGATTCCAGAAGTAGCGAGGTTGCAGTACCGCTGATTTCCTCCGGAAACTCTGTAATATTTACATTAATTCCGATTCCCACCACCACATAGCGGATCTGATTATCCTCTGTGCTCATCTCTGTGAGAATCCCGCAGAGCTTCTTTCCATTTATTACAATATCGTTGGGCCACTTAATCTGACAGTCCAGTCCCGTTGCCCTGCGAATTCCCTTAGCCACAGCCATAGCGGCTGTCAGCGTCAGCATCGATGCATGTGCCGGCTCAAATTCCGGACGAAGAAGAAAGCTCATCCAGATTCCTGTTCCGCGGGGAGACTCCCAGCTTCGCCCCCGGCGTCCTTTTCCCGCAGTCTGGCGGGCAGCCAGAATCACAGTTCCCTCCACGGCTCCTTTTTCTGCCATACGTCTGGCCTCATTATTGGTAGAATCCACCTCATCAAAAACTGCCAGATTCTTTCCCAGCCATCTGGTAGAAAGAAGCTTCCCCAGTTCCTGCTCAGACAGCACATCCCCGGAATCCTCCAGACGATATCCTCTGTTTCTGACTGCTTCAATCACATATCCCTCGTCCTCCAGCTGACGGATGCACTTCCACACAGCTGTCCGGGAAACCCCCAGGCTTTCACACAGCTCCTGACCGGAAACATACCCGCCGGCCTCCCTGAGACGTTTTAAAATCTCTGCTTTCAATGTTTTACCTCCAGATACTGACGGCGCTGAGAAGGCCGATCACAAATAGAAATGCGGCGACCGCCCACAAAGCGGCTGCGCCGGCTTTTTTCCGTTTGTCTCTTCCTCCGTTTTGAAAACGGTTCCAGCCATTCACCCCGTTTAACAGGGCGGCAAGCCAGAAAATCACCGGAAAAAGAAAACTGTTTCTTTCCGGATTGACAAATGCCAGTACCGTACAGGCCACTACAAGAACCCCCACCACAATGTGGAGCATATCCAGCATCATGGCAGTATTGCGGGGATTCTTTTTCTTTTCCTGACTGTACATTCCTTATTCTCCTAACGTAGCCACCATAACTGCCTTAATGGTATGCATCCGGTTCTCCGCCTCATCAAATACCTTAGAGCATGGCGCCTCAAATACTTCATCTGTTACTTCCATATCAGTAATTCCAAAACGCTCTCCCATTTCCTTGCCGATCTTGGTCTTCAGATCATGGAAAGAGGGCAGGCAGTGAAGGAAAATAGCCTGTTCCCCTGCGTTCTTCATAACATCCATCGTTACCTTATAGGGAGTCAGATCACGAATTCTCTCCTCCCATACCTCATCAGGCTCACCCATGGAAACCCACACGTCTGTGCAGATAACATCAGCGTCCTTTGTTCCGGCCTTTACATCCTCTGTAAGAGTAATATCTCCGCCGGACTCCTTTGCATACTCCCGGCACTGTTCAACCAGCTCCTCATTGGGGAAGTACTTCGAAGGAGCACAGGCCACAAAATGAAGTCCCAGCTTCGCACAGACAATCATAAGAGAATTTCCCATATTGTAACGGGCATCTCCCATATAAACCAGCTTAACGCCTTTCAGACGGCCCAGATGTTCCCGGACTGTCAGCATATCTGCCAGCATCTGTGTGGGATGATACTCATTGGTCAGGCCGTTCCATACAGGAACTCCTGCATGCTTTGCCAGCTCCTCCACAATCTCCTGTCCAAAGCCCCGGTACTCAATGCCGTCGTAGATTCTTCCCAGAACCCGCGCTGTATCGGCAATACTCTCTTTTTTTCCAATCTGAGAGCTGGACGGCTCCAGATAAGTGGTTCCCATTCCCATATCATGGGCTGCCACTTCAAAGGAGCATCTTGTTCTGGTGCTGGTTTTCTCAAAAATCAGAGCCACATTTCTGCCTCTGTAATGATCTACCGGAATTCCCTCTTTTTTCTTTCTTTTTAACTCTGCCGCCAAATCCAGAAGATAGAGAATTTCCTCTGGTGTATAGTCCTTCAGGGTAAGAAAACTTCTGCCTTTTAAATTCATAATTATCTCTCCTCCTCTTCCGCCGGAGCGGATTTTTATTATCTATAACTTACTATAAGGCGAATTTCATGTCAAGTTTCTTATGCAGGAAAGAGAGCGATCGCTCGCTCTCTTTACATCGCTGTAATCTTCTGTATCTCTGCTTTTTAACAGTCTCTCCGGCTCAGCTGTCCTTGGCCACTTCGGTAATTGACTTGACCAGTCCTGCCACATTCTGAATATCAGACGGAATAATAATCTTGGTTGCCTTGCCGTCTGCAGCTGCCATAAAGGCCTCCAGACTTTTCAGCTGAAGCACTGCCGCATCTGCACCTGCCTCCTTCAGGAAACGGATACCGTCTGCATTAGCCTGCTGCACCTTCAGAATCGCTGCAGCCTCACCTTCTGCTTCCTTAATCCGCTTCTCCTTCTCCGCCTCTGCATGGAGAATCGCTGCCTGCTTATCTGCCTCTGCATCAAGAATTGCAGATTCCTTCTTTCCCTCTGCCACCAGAATCGTAGACTTTTTCTCACCCTCTGCCCGGAGAATGGCTTCACGGCGTTCCCGCTCCGCCTTCATCTGCTTCTCCATAGCATCCTGAATAGCTGCCGGCGGAATAATATTCTTCAGTTCCACCCGGTTAACCTTAATTCCCCAGGGATCCGTTGCCACATCCAGGGAGGCGCGCATTTTTGTATTGATGGTTTCTCTGGAGGTCAGAGTCTGATCCAGCTCCAGATCACCGATAATATTACGAAGCGTGGTTGCCGTCAGATTTTCAATCGCCATAATGGGATTCTCCACGCCGTATGCAAACAGCTTGGGATCTGTAATCTGGAAGAAAACCACAGTATCAATCCGCATGGTTACGTTATCCTTTGTAATCACCGGCTGGGGCGCAAAGTCCACAACCTGCTCTTTTAAAATCACCCGCTTGGCCACCCGATCCACAAAAGGAACCAGGAAATGAACGCCTACGGACCATGTTCCAAGATAGGCACCCAGACGCTCTACCACCAGAGCCTGGGCCTGGGGAACAATCTTCACACAGGATACCAGCATCAGCGCAATCACAATCAGAAACAGCAGAAAAACAATAATTCCTGTCAAACCGGCAAATGTACTCATTCATCGCCCTCCTTACAACTTCCTACAATCAGCTTCACTCCCTGAATATCCAGAATCCGGACTACCGTCCCGGCTGGATAAATCTCATGGCTGTCCCTAGCCCTGGCCGTCCACTCCTGTCCGCCAACCACCGCAGAGCCCGTTCCCTGTTCATTGTCAATCTCCGATGTCACCCGCGCATCCCGACCGATAAGCCCCTCGGCATTGGTCTTTACCGTGCCGCTGTTGATAAATCTGGATGCAAACGGTCTGGTAAAAAACAGAAGGAGAAAGGATACCGCCACAAAGGCTGTCAGCTGAATCTCCACAGACAGACCAAACAGGGAAAGCAGAAATGCCACAAGGGCACCGCCTGCAAACCATATGGTGGTCAGCGCCATAGTTGCCACCTCGATACCAACTAAAATCACAAATGCAATCAGCCAATAGATGGAACTCATTCGCAAACCTCCTTTTTTCTTAGGTACATCATACTATATTTTCTGACATTTCACAAGAAAAAACGCATATTGTGCCACTTAAGTTTTTCTGAACATCCTGTAAAAAAAGCGTAAACTTTTACTGACGCCGCTGTCTTGCTGCCTCAAACATCAGCACAGAAGCTGCTACTGCCGCATTTAAGGATTCCACCTGTCCTGCCATGGGGATCCGGATATAGGTATCCGCCAGAGATGCCGCTTCCTCACTGAGTCCATTAGCCTCATTTCCAATCAGAAATCCCGTGCTCTGACAGTAATTCTCCTGATCATAGGCATTCTTTCCCTTTAAATGAGCCGCAAACAGGCGGACATTCTGCTTTTTCAGCCACTGAAGTGTCCCGCACAGATCCTCTGTATATACAAACGGAACCCGAAGCACTGATCCCATCGTAGACCGAATCACCTTGGGATTGTAAATATCTGCTGTGGAGGAATCCATAATCACACCTGTCACTCCGGCTCCCTCACCGGCTCTGACAATGGTTCCCAGATTTCCCGGATCCTGAAGATGCTCCAGAATCATCAGAAGAGCCGGTTTTCCGTCCTTTGTTCCTGCTGCCTGCTCCAGAGTGTAGTGATACTGTCTGACCAGAGCCAGCACGCCCTGAGGCGTCTGCGTATCTGACAAGGCCTTAAACACCTCGTCCGTCACTGTCTCTACGTGGCGGACACGCTCAGCCAGAGCGCGCCCCTCCTTCTGCTTCAGAAAGCCCTCTGAAACATAAAGCGTGTGAATCCTCTCCTCCGGAATCTCCTGGCAGATGCGAAGCCCCTCTGCCACAAACAGATCCTCCTCCCGGCGGACCTTCGGCTTTTTGATCAGACTGCTGACATATTTTACCTGTTTATTGGTTGTACTCGTTATCACAGTTTTTTCCTCTCATTATCACTATTTCTGAAGCTGTTCCAGATCCTCCATCCAGATCTGTCTGGATGCATCACTGGGCATTCTCAAATCTCCGCGGGGGGAGACGGCAACGCTTCCTACCTTTGGACCGTCCGGCAGACAGGAACGCTTAAACTGCTGGGCAAAAAAGCGGCGGTAAAAGACATTCAGCCATTTCCGGATGGTGTCCCCGTCATACTCTCCCTGAAATGCACGAAGAGCCAGCCGGTAAATCTTAGAAGGCATGAAACCGAACCGGAGTACATAATACAGGAAGAAATCATGAAGCTCATAGGGACCTACCAGATCCTCTGTCTTCTGGGAAATCACTCCGTCCTCCGGAGGCAGAAGCTCCGGGCTTACCGGCGTATCCAGCACATCAAGAAGAACAGCTGCAAGACTTTCCTCTCCGCAGGTATCCGCATAATACTGTACCAGATGACGCACCAGCGTCTTGGGAACGGATGCATTTACCCCATACATGGACATGTGATCACCATTGTAGGTTGCCCATCCGAGCGCCAGCTCTGACATATCTCCTGTTCCCACTACCAGACCGCCTGTCTGATTTGCAATATCCATGAGAACCTGGGTTCTCTCTCTGGCCTGACCGTTTTCGTATGTCACATCATGGCAGCTCATGTCCTGTCCGATATCCTCAAAATGCTGGGTTACGGACTTTTTAATATCAACCTCCTGCAGGGAAGCCCCCAGCTTCTCTGTCATCCTGCAGGCATTCTGATAGGTTCTGTCTGTGGTTCCAAAGCAGGGCATGGTTACCGCATGAATCTGATCTCTTGGTATTTCCAGCATATCAAAAGCCCGGGCCGTCACCAGCAAAGCCAGTGTGGAATCAAGGCCTCCGGAAATTCCCAGAACCACATGGCGCACGCCTGTATGCTCCAGGCGTTTTTTCAGCCCCATCGCCTGAATGGTAAAAATCTCCTCACAGCGTCTGCTTCTCTCCCTGTCATCTCCCGGAACAAAGGGACGGCTGTCAATTCGCCGCAGAAGCCTCTCCTCCTGCTGTTTCTCCATAGCGTCTGTATTCAGAGAAAACTCCACGGTCCGGTACCCCTCCCGGCAGGCTGCCGGATGGGTCGTTGTCCTGCGCCGCTCTGCAGCCAGGCGCTCCAGATCCAGATCTGCATAAATCACCTCCGGAACAAATCTCCGGGACTCCGCCAGCAAGGTTCCGTTTTCCCCAATCAGATTATGTCCGCCGAATACCAGATCCTGGGTAGACTCTCCCTCGCCTGCATTGGCATACACATATCCGCAGATAAGGCGGGCTGACTGTCCGCCAATCAAAGATCTTCTGTAAGAATCCTTTCCAACCACCTCGTCACTGGCAGAACAGTTTACAATCACCGTCGCACCTGCCAGCACATGACCAATGCTGGGCGGACAGGGAACCCACAGGTCCTCGCAAATCTCCGCAGCAATAGTCAGAGACGGAATCTCTCTGCAGGAAAACAGAAGTCTGGTTCCCATGGGAACCTTCTCTCCCTCCCAGGAAACCTCCACCGGCTCTTCCATACCCACAGCAAAATATCTCTGTTCATAAAATTCCCCGTAGTTTGGCAGATTAAGCTTGGGAACCAGTCCCAGAAGCTTTCCATCGCAGACAAAGGCTGCCACATTGAAAATCCGGCCGCCATACTCCCAGGGAAGCCCGACTACAGCCACCAGCTGCCTTCCCTTTGTGAAATCCACAATCTGCTTTAAGCCTGCTCTGGCCCGGCGAAGCAGCGGCTCCTGCAAAAACAGATCATTGCAGGTATACGAAGTAATACAGAGCTCCGGAAATACCATAAGCCCTGCACCTTCCCGCTCTCCCTCTTCTATTATTCTGCAGATTTCCCGGCAGTTATACCCGGTATCTGCAACACGTCCCTTCAGGGTTGCTGCTGCTGTGCGGAAAAAACCATCCTTCATTCTTTCCTGTCCTCCTTGCCTCTATTATAAAATAAGAAATACTGTCAATGACAATTACAAAAATTGTAACATTTCCCCTGTCATAAGTCAATTCAGGATGTCTCTTTACATTTTCTCTTTAATTTTGTACAATAGCTGTAAATCCTATTATTTTAGTAAAGTATAAGGAGGAAGTTATGAAAATTTCTACAAAAGGACGATATGCCCTGCGTATGATGATAGAATTCGGGATGAACCCGGACGCATGTACAAAAATCAGTCAGGTGGCTGCCAGCCAGGGTATCTCAGACAAATATCTGGAACAGATTGTTACCCTGCTTCACAGGGCCGGGTATGTCCGCAGCATCCGCGGCGCCCAGGGCGGCTATATGCTTACCATGCCGCCGGAAAAGTATACAGTCGGCATGATTCTCAGGCAGACAGAGGGCAGCCTGTCACCTGTTTCCTGTCTGGACAAGGATGCTCCGCCCTGCGAACGCGCCGGACAGTGTGTAACTTTAAGTGTATGGCAGAAAATCAAGGATGCCGTAGACCAGGTGGTGGATCATGTGACTCTGGCTGATCTGATTGAAGAACAGCGGTGCCATCCCAATGACAACCTGCTGTAGGGAGGAACGATTCATGAACGAATTTTCCAGAACCGGTCTTTTGATCGGTGAAGAAGGTCTGACGCGCCTGGCCTCCTCCACCATAGCCGTTTTCGGCGTTGGAGGCGTAGGCTCCCACTGTATTGAAGCCCTGGCCAGATGCGGCGCAGGAAGGCTGATTCTGATTGACAATGATACCGTTTCTCTGACCAATATCAACCGCCAGAGCATTGCCTATCACAGCACTGTGGGACGATATAAAACACAGGTTATGAAGGAGAGGATCCTGGACATTAATCCCGACGCCCGGGTTATCACCTTTGAAACCTTTGTGCTTCCTGACAACCTGTCTCCTCTTTTAGACTCCATTCCCTGTCTTCCCGGAGCAGACAGACCCATTGATTATATCATAGATGCCATTGATACTGTCACAGCCAAGCTGGCTATTGTACAGTATGCAAATGACCACGGGATTCCTCTGATCTCCTCTATGGGTACCGGAAACAAGCTGCACGGAGAGCTGTTTGAAATCACAGATATTACAAAAACCTCTGTGTGCCCTCTGTGCCGGGTAATGCGCAGAGAACTGAAAAAACGGGGCATTGCTCATCTGAAGGTGCTCTATTCCAGAGAGGAGCCTCTTACCCCTGTTATGGAATCAGAAGAAGCCGGAAACAGACGCTCTGTTCCCGGCAGTATTTCCTTTGTTCCTCCTGCAGCCGGACTTCTGATTGCCGGAGAAGCTGTCCGGGATCTGCTGAAGGAAACCCTCTATTCATAACGAAGCGCGTCAATGGGATCTTTTTTTGCTGCCTTGGAGGCCGGATAAATTCCAAAAAACACGCCTACCAGGGCAGAAAAACCCACTGCCATCACCACCACAGACGGACGGATTACCGCTTTTACGCCAAGAGCCATTCCTCCGACCGAGACAAGCCCGACCCCCAGAAGAATGCCGATCATTCCGCCGCAGGCTGACAAGATAGCAGATTCTGTAAGAAACTGAATCAGAATATCTCTGGTTCTGGCGCCCAGACTTTTCCGGATTCCGATTTCCCTGGTCCGTTCAGTCACCGATACCAGCATAATATTCATAATTCCAATTCCGCCTACTAAAAGGGAAATGGCTGCTATGCCTCCGACAGCCGCAGAAAGACCGCCCATCATGCTGTCCATCATTCCCATTTCCTCTACTGCCGTCTGCATATAATAATCCTCCGGATCTCTTCCCTTCAGCCGTCCAATATAATCCTTCAGCTGTCCGAAAAACACATCCAGATTTACATCATCCTTTGCAAACACACGAATCGAATAAAAATAATCATTCGGCCAGGTCAGAAGCGTATACGGGATAAAGGCCGTTCCGCCTTCACTTGTTCCCATCATCATAGCCTGAAAGGGGCTGATCTCCTTGCGGTACACCCCTGCTACCGTATATTCATCCGTTGTTCCGTAAATCGTTGTGCGAAAGGTTTTTCCTACGGCATTTTCCACGCCAAAAAGAAGCATGGCACTGTCCGTGTCCATCACCACATTCTTCCTGCGTCCCTTCACATCTGCTTCATTCAGATATCTTCCGTATACCATATTCACAGGCTGTACGTCCTGATAATTCCAGTCAATCCCTTCGTAATTAAACTTCACCTGGGTTCTCCCGTTCTGGGCATTGGCAGACACACCGGAGGAACAGTCCATATAGGCAATCTCTTCGCCAAACACCTCACGGATCCGCTCCATATCATCCAGAGTAAAATAGTCGCTCTGGCGGACCTCCTCCAGCCAGTATCCAATAGAAATATATGCCTGAGTCAGTCCCACATCCTTATACAGATCCGCAAACATCCCCCGCATGGTATCTCCGATAGATACAATAGAAATCACCGAACCGATTCCGATAATGATTCCCAGCATGGTCAAAAAAGAACGCATCTTATTGATCCGGATCGCAGAAAATGCCATTTTCATATTTTCAATCAGCATGAAAACTCCTTTCCGCCGGAAGTCTCCTCCGGTTCAAAATCCGTATTCCGCTCTATATGGCAGCTAAACTCCGGCTCATGGGGAATATTCGGCTCATCACTGATAATTTCCCCGTCACGAAACCGGATAATCCGCTCTGTAAAAGCTGCGATTTCCTCCTCATGAGTAACCAGCACCACAGTGGTTCCTTCCTCATGAAGACGGCAAAACAGCTCCATAATCTCCACAGAAGCCGCTGTGTCTAGATTTCCCGTAGGCTCGTCTGCCAGAAGCAGGGGCGGATTGTTGGCAAGTGCCCGGGCAATAGCCACCCTCTGTCTCTGGCCGCCGGACAGCTCATTGGGCTGATGATGCATTCTCTTTCCCAGACCCACCCGTTTTAACAGTTCTTCTGCGCGGGCTGTCCGCTGCCGCTTTCCCTCACGGGCATAGGTCATGGGAAGCTCTACATTTTTCAGCGCCGACATCCGGGAAATCAGATTAAAGGACTGAAATACAAAACCAATCTTTTTATTTCGGATGGCGGAAAGCTCATCTGAGGTCATACCGGCCACATCCGCCCCATCCAGATAATAATGTCCCAGGGAAGGCCGATCCAGACAGCCCAGAATATTCATCAGCGTTGATTTTCCTGAACCGGACTGCCCCATAATCGCCACAAATTCTCCCCTGCGAATGGTCAGATTGATCCGCTTCAGCCCCAGAACCTTCAAGGCTCCTGTATCATACACCTTGGCCATATCCTCAATCCGAATCAGCTCCTCGCCGTATTCCTTCATGTCCAGCCCTCCTTATCCCTGGGGAACCGCAGTCACTGCAGTCCCGTCCTGTAAGGCCGGATCCGGTGCAACCAGATAATTCAGCCCCTCTGAAAGACCGTCGCCGGAAATTTCCACAGACACATCGCCCTCCACTCCTGTCTCTACAGGAATCAGCTTTGCCTTTCCTGCCTCTGCAGAGGCCAGCCAGGTTCCGTCCTCCCGCTCTATCACTGCAGATACCGGCACAACCCAGACATTCTCTGCCCGGTTTAAGACAATTCTGGCCCGGGCTGTAATTCCCGCAATCAGCGCCGTATCCTGATTCTGGATCCGGATAGTAGTCGGAATCACCCGCTCGGTGGAACCTCCGCCCTTCTCCTCGCCTGTAGGAGAAATCGCCGTAATCACACCCTGCTCCGTCTCACCGTTTAAAATATCTGCAGTAATCTCGGCCTCCTGGCCCAGCTTCACCTTACCAATAGAATATTCACTGACACTGATCTTCATTTCCAGGTTATCCAGATTGTCAATGGCAAACAGCGGTTTGTCATCATCCACCATATCTGCAAAACGGCCAACCCGTGAATTAACGCGAACCACAGTGCCGTCAATCGGGCTTTTCACCTCTGTCTCCTCCAGCCTCTCCTTCTTCTGCTCCAGCTCAAATTCTGCATTTTTTACCTGAAGACGAAACGAAGGCTCTGCTGCCGGCTTCCCGTTTTCCATATAGAATGAAGCCGTTTTCCGCTTCGCGCTGTTTAAGGCATCCGCAGCTGCCTCCATCTCTGCCTGAGAAATATCTCCTCCGGCAAACAGCACTGCCTTTCTGTCATAATCCCTTTGGGATGCCTGCTGCTCCTGAAGAGCCTCTGCATATCCTTTTTCAGCCTCCCTCTGAGCCTCATCCAGATTAGCCGATGCCAGATCATAGGCATTCTGGGCTATTTCCACTTCCTTCTGAACATCATCAGGATCCAGTCTTGCCAGCACCTGACCGGCCTTCACCCGATCTCCCTCCTTCACCAGAATTTCCAGAATCTCTGCATGAAGACTGGACACCACCTCTGCACTGTCCGTTCCCGATACAGGCCCGCTGACAGACAAAATCTCCTCCACGGTTCCCCGACCAAGGGTCTGGGTCATGACAGGTGCTCCATTCTGTTCTCCTGAGCCGGACATTCTGGAAAATACAAGCAGGGCGGCGGCTGCCGCCGCCCCTGTTATCAGCTTCCGTCTCCTGCTCCAGGAGCCCACCGCCTTATATACTCTGCGTATTCTTCCTTTTGTATGCTTTTTCTCATCAGACGGAGCAGCATCCAAAAGCTCCGCCAGTTCCTTCTCATATTCCTGATCTGTCATAGAATGTTTTTCCCCTCTTCCATGTTTCCTGTTCTGCAGAAGCGCCGAATCTCATCAGTAAACCGGCTGCAGCTTTTCCAGTACAAAATCCGGAACCTGATCCTTTGGAAATACTGCATAATTTTCATACTGCCTTCCGTCCCTGTTATAAAAAACAACATCCAGATCCGACTGGAGATACATACTGTTATAATACTGTATCCCCGGCACTGATATCACCTTCTTCAGCTTCTCAATCTCCTCCGGCTCTTCAAATACCGCCTGCTCCTGAACCTCTTTCTTTTCATTCCAACGGCTTACTGTTATCGCATAAAGATCCAGTCTGTCATAAAAATCTCCCGGTATAATGCCGTGCTTTCTCAGAAGCGAACAGGTTTCTTTGAAGGAACGATAGACCGGATAATAATCCTTTTCTGCAAAATTATAGGAAAGATACGGATAGTAATCCTCCGAATCCTGCGTTTTCTGAAAATGCTCCCAGTTCAAAGCTGCCACATCCATATCCGAGGTAAACCGAATCAGACCTGCAGGAAGCTCATATTTCAGCTGCTCAATGGTCATTTCAGAAAATTCCTTCTGATATGTTTCCAGAAGTTCCTTCTTCTCTTCTTTTCCCAGAGCATCCAGCCGCACCTCTGATGCTTCACCGCCGCAGCGCCAGCGGATATCCGCCACCTCGTCTGCTGTCTTTTTCAGCAGAGGAAAGCTGGCTTTCTTGTATGCCTCGCTGGCATACAGCTTTTCAAACAGAGGCAGATTTCTGTCCAGATCCATATGGTAGCTTCTGTATACCTTTCGTCCGTTTTTCATGGTATAACAGATTTTCACCCGGCTGAAGGAACCATCCTCCTCATAAACAACCGTATCCTGTTTTTTCTCCTGAAGCTGTTCCACTCCGGCTGCCGCAATATTGCAGATCGTCTCCACATCCTCAGATTCCATCATATCCAGAAGCCAGTCATCCTCCAGATATTTCCACTGATAGGAGCCGTCCTCTTTTTTCAGCACATATCCCCGGGAAACCCAGGAATCCAGCCGATCTACGGAAACAGCTGCGCATCTTACCTTTCCCGCATCCGGAATATAAGTATCATAGCCAAACCAGTCATAACGGAAGGCAAACAGGACTGCCACAGATACCAGGACGCAGCCTGCCAGCTGAACCGGATGCTCAAACAGTCTTTTAAAATCAAAATGATAAATAATCTCAATCGTGCAGTGAGAAATCACAGCTCCGCAGATAATACCAAACACAGCCCAGCCGGTAGAGGAGCGCAGTCCCCAGAAAAAAGCGCCCAGGCCAAAGGCTGACAAAAGCACCAGAATAATCCGTATTACCGGCATGGTCACAGAAAACGCCATCGCCTTCCCTGCCGCCTCTGAAGGACGCTTCTTATACAGAAAACACCCCACTGCAGTAAACAAAGCGGAAGCAGCCAGAGCAGCCATCACATACGGAGCCATACGCTCCCCGTTTATATACGCCTCCATGCTGTTTATATATTCACAGACCGGAGAAAACCGAATCCCTGTTTCCATGAGATTCTGCCAGCTCTCCCACATCCCTGTGCGGAAAAACATCATAAAATATCCCTGAATCAGACTGACTGCCAGAGGCACTACGGAAGAAAACACCACGCAGCCCAGAAAGGCCACCACCATATTTCCCGTCAGCATCACTGATACAACCACCATGGTATACATCAGAATAAAATACGTCAGATGAAGTCCGCAGGCAGCAAAAATCACCGGCCACAGCTTTGTGCCGTCCACTCCGTAGCCCACTGCAATGCAGCCAGCCGCAGCCATGGAAATCACATAAGGCACTGCCATAATCAAAATTCCGTTGATGAAATCAACAGCAAAGAGTACCTCTCTGCGCACAGGAATGCTGTGATAAAAATCCACCTTGCTTTTTGCATTCAGCCAGGCAAAGCCGCTGATTCCGCAGACCAGGGCAGCCACCATCATCACAAATGCCGTCATGCCGTTTTCAAAGGACAGCCATTCCAGAATCTGATCACTGTAACGAATCATTCCCAGCTTCAGATCCTCATAGCGCTCAATATCTCCTGCACTCACCGCTGCTGTCACCGGATAGGCAAAAAAGCAGCCCATTCCTATCAGCGCCACGGCCCAGAGTCTCTGGCCCAGATCCTTTTTCATCAGCTTAAAAAATAAGTTTTTTGATGTCATAGCCGACTACCTCCGTTTCACTGATAAAGATTTCCTCCAGAGAAAGAGGAATCGTCTCATAAAAGACCGGCTCCGCTTTCTGCATCACAAACTCCACCCTGCTTAAATCTCCGCGGACTGTCAGCGTCATCAGCTTTCCTCTCCGCTCTGTTTTCAGAATATCCAGCCCCTCCAGACTCTCCGGCTCCATCCCGGGCTTCAAGACACACTGAACCTTGTGAATCTTCATCTTCATCTCATCCAAATCACGGCTCAGAAGAATTCCGCCCTTATGAAGAAGTCCCACATGATCGCAGATATCCTCCAGCTCCCTCAAATTGTGGGAAGCTATAATCGGTGTCAGCTTCCGCTGGGCCATATCACTGGCAAAAATACTCTTCACAGCCTGCCGCATCACCGGATCCAGTCCGTCAAAGGTCTCATCACAAAACAGATACTCTGTACCAGAGCAGATTCCGCAAATAACAGAAAGCTGCTTTTTCATACCCTTGGAAAAGGTATTAATCTTGCGCTTTTCATCCAGCCCGAAATTCTTCATCAGACTGTGGAACCTGTTTTCATCATATTCCGGATAAACAACCCGGTAATATTCCATCATCTCTTTCGGAGTGGCATTGCTGAAAAAATACTGCTCATCAGAAATATAAAAAAACTTCCGTTTTGCCTCCTCATTTTCAAAAACCGTCATGCCGTCTACAGTAACGGTTCCCTCATCCGGCTTCAGAACACCTGCCGCCATACGCAGAAATGTGCTCTTTCCCGCTCCGTTTGTTCCAATCAGGCCAAACACACTTCCCGTGCGGATCGTTGCGCTGATATGATCCACAGCAAGAATGCTGTCAAACCGCTTTGTCAAATTTACTGCTTCTATCATACCGACTGCTCCTCCCTGTTCTCTTCCGCCGTCCGGCCATACTCCTTTCTGGCCAGATTTACAAATGTCTCACAGTCCATGTCAAGACTTACCGCCTCTTTGGCCAGTTCTCTCATGCTTCCCGCCAGTTTCTCTCTCCTGGCCTCTTTGAGACGCCTGATACTTCCCACAAAGCTTCCCCGTCCCTTTACCATGTAAATATATCCCTGACGCTCCAGCTCTCCGTAGGCACGCTGTATCGTATTGGGATTGATGGAAAGCTCCATAGCCAGACTCCGCACAGAGGGCATCTGGTCATCCTCTTCCAGAACTCCCAGAAGCATCAGCTCCTGCAGCTTCTCCACTACCTGCTCATATATGGGACGGCTGTCTTTATAATCCAGCAGAATCATCGATCATCTGTCTCCTTTCCTCCAGAACACCCAAGTGTACTAAGACTATTAATACACTTATACCATAAAAAACCCGGAAGCACAACTGGAAAAATCTTACATTTTTCTGAATTCAGCAGGAAAAATCCCTATCCATAAAAATACCGGATAGAGATAGGAGGCCCCAAAGGTCCCCAGTTTTTTCGGCCCGCTGACACAGCAGTTCTGCTCCAGGGCTTTTCGATATGCAGTCATCACCGTAGAACGGGTAATGGATTTTGTCTTCCTGTCTACAAACATTTCACCGCCGTGAATCTGGTAAGTAAATTCTAATCCCTTTGCAGTAAAAAACGGTCTCCCCTGAAATTCCTGCAAAAGCTGCCACAGCCTTTCCTCCCGTTCAGAAGGCTCCAGAGTCCTGTGTATTTCTGCAAATTGCAGACATGTAAGGACCTCTGGCTCCTCCGTCCGCCTACTCATGAAGCTCCAGCGGAAGTCCGTCCGGATCTGCAAAAAAAGTCATCCGTTTTCCGGTAAACTCGTCCACCCGGACCGGCTCCACCTCAATCCCCATTTGTTCCAGTTCTGCAATCATTCCATCCAAATCCTCTGCATAAAAAGCCAGATGACGAAGTCCTGCCGCCTCCGGACCAGTAATCCGCTTCGGAGGATTCTTTACCCCGAAGATCTCCAATTCCGTTGTTTCATTGATTCTGAGATCCAGCTTCCAGTCATCTCTGGCCGGACGGTAATTTTCCCGAATCACAGAAAAACCCAGCTTATTCACATAAAAATCCCTGGATCGCTCATAATCTGAAACAATAATCGCAATATGATGAATGGTATTCAGCTTCATAATCTTCTTTCCTCCTGATAAATGTAAAAAACAAAAAACCCCGGAAAAGCCTTCGTATCCTCACATATTCTGCATCTGCCTGCAGTCTGTGTCCGCGCCTCTTCCGGGGTTTTTATCAAATTCTATTCTGCTGTCCTTCCCGGGCCAGCTGCCTCCTGCGCGGGAGCATTACTCCACAGTCACAGACTTGGCCAGATTTCTTGGCTTATCCACATCCAGGCCTCTGGCTACACTGACATAATAGCCCAGAAGCTGCAGAGGAATCACCGCAAGGCTGGCTGCAAAATGCTCATCTGTTCTCGGCACATAGACTGCAAAATTCACAGCATCCTCAATATCATACTTTCCATAAGAAGTCAGCCCCATCAGATAAGCGCCGCGGCTTCTGCATTCCGCCATATTGGAAAGAGTCTTTTCATAAAGCCGGCTCTGGGTCAGAACACCAATCACCAGAGTGCCGTTTTCAATCAGACTGATGGTTCCGTGCTTCAGTTCACCGGCTGCATAAGCCTCTGAATGAATGTAGGAAATCTCCTTCAGCTTCAGGCTTCCCTCCAGGGAAACGGCATAATCAATGCCTCTTCCAATAAAGAACACATCCTTTGCCATGGAATTCTTCGCAGCAAACCACTGAATCCGCTCCTTATCCTCCAGAATCTTTTCAATCTTCTCCGGAATCGTCTGGAGTTCTTCTAAAAGAGAGAAATATCGTTTTTCATCCATTTTTCCCCTTACAAGAGCAAACTGCAGAGCCAGACAGTATACTGCAATCAGCTGGGTGCTGTAGGCCTTTGTTGTCGCCACTGCAATCTCAGGCCCCGCCATAGTATAGAAAACATTGTCTGCTTCCCTGGCAATCGAAGAGCCGACCACATTAACAACAGCAAGCGTCTTTACTCCGCACTGCTTTGCCTCCCGAAGAGCTGCCAGGCTGTCCGCCGTCTCTCCGGACTGGCTGATAACAACCACAAGACTTCCGGGCGCTAACAGGGGCTTTCTGTAACGAAACTCCGAGGCCACATCAATCCGAACCGGAATCTCAGCCAGATCCTCCATCACATACTGGGCTACAGCCCCCACATGGTAAGCCGATCCGCAGGCCACAATCTGAATCTGAGAAATCTCACGGATCTCCTCCTCCGTCAATCCCACGCCAGACAAATCCAGTCTGCCGTCACGAATCACAGAGCTGAGGGTGTCTGCCACAGCCTTGGGCTGTTCATGGATTTCCTTCATCATAAAGTGCTCAAAGCCGCCCTTTTCCGCCGCCTCTGCATCCCATTCAATCTCAGTCAGCTCCCTGGAAATCTCATCTCCATCCAGGTTGTAAAACGTAACTTCTCCGTCTGCCAGCCGGGCCATCTCCATATTTCCAATATAATATACCTGACGGGTATATTTCAAAATAGCAGGAACATCCGAAGCCACATAGCATTCGCCGTCTGTCACTCCCAGAATCATGGGGCTGTCCTTTCTCGCCACATAAATCTCTCCGGGATAATCATGAAACATCACGGCCAGAGCATAAGAACCGCGGATACGCACCATGGCATGATTGATGGCATCCACCGGCGTTCCTTCGTATTTTTTGTAGTAATAATCAATCAGCTTAATCGCTGCCTCTGTATCTGTGGAAGAATAAAAGGTGTAGCCCTTTCTCACCAGCTTATCCTTCAGCTCCTGATAATTCTCAATAATACCGTTGTGGACACCCACAACATTTCCATCATCCGAGCAATGAGGATGAGCGTTGGTTTCAGAAGGTTCTCCGTGAGTCGCCCATCTGGTGTGACCAATACCGCAGGTTCCCTTTAACGCCTCTCCGTTGTTGGTCTTCTCCGCAAGAACCTTTAACCGGCCCTTCGCCTTAACAATCTGAACCGGTGCATCACCGTCCCTGACAGCCAGTCCCGCAGAGTCATATCCTCTGTACTCCAGCTTTGACAAACCGTCTAAAAGAACCGGCGCTGCCTGATGGGTTCCAATAAATCCGACAATTCCGCACATACATTAATCTCCTTATTAATTTGTAGTGTAAACCTCTCCCCCATACACACAAACTACCCCTTTATTAAAGCATAATTCCTGAATTTCTGCAAATAAAAATCAATCGGATTTTCACAAAAGAAGCTCGCTTGCGAGCCTCTCCGCCTACGGTGGGTCGCTTCTGCAACAAAATTCTTTTCCAACCCATGGCGATCCTCGCGGAGCGTTTTTTATGTCATAGGACGCATTTTCCTATGAGGATTAGGGTGTCAAAAGACACATTAACATTCATTGATTTTTGTTTGTACCTTGAAAATTTAACACGAATTTTTTGAAAAATAGGATATTTAGAACATCTGCAGAATGCGAACTTGATATTTTTTATAATAATTATGCTATCTCTTTTTTGGGGGCATAATGAATCAAGCTATTTTCATAATCCAATAGCTTTTTAAAATTCAGAGCTGCAATTTTAAATCCGAAATGTAAGCGAGTTTGTTTTTTTCCACGTGTTGGAATTTTGTCCACATGATACTTTCTGCGAAGCAGTGATGGTAATGCTTCTACTCCATTTCGAAAATGTGCATGTTGTTTGAATTCTTCTGTTTTCATAAATCGCAGCTGTTTTGCTCGATTCACTGCTTTCCAGGATAATTCTTTTAATGCACTGTTTTGGCGTAAACGTGGTTTACATTCTGCCAGGTACGGGCACTCTATACAGTCACTTTTTTTAAATATTGCAGCGCAGCGATCATTATGCTCATCATAGCGGAATGTATATGGACTTTTGTGATTAATACACTCCAACAGTTCGTGTCCATCTTTGCTAAAAATGAACTCTGCAAAAATATCAGCAGGTTTTACTCCGGTAAAATTTGTAGTGATAAGCCGTATTCCATGTTTAGCAGCTTCAGCAACATTAAGCTCATTTCCATAGGCTCCATCGGCAACCATTAGAACTTCTTGTTCATATATCGGTTCCTTAGATAAATGGTCTTTCATAAATTGACTGTCACCGTATATGTTTTGTTCGTATGCATAATCGGTAATTAAGCTTTTATTTTCCCCTACAGTTTCTACAAGATTAGCTACGTATCCTAAATATTTGCCCCCAGCTTTTCTTCGAAATGTGGCTTCTGGATCAGACGGATTTAACAATACTTTTGATGGATCTTCTTTTCCTTTTTCTCGCGCAATCTGCGAGTTCCATCATCATTAAAAATAGTCTGTTCTTTGAGCAAGCGTATCAATAATTGATATTCGCTAGTATCGTCGAAATCTCCTTCGCAGAGCTCCAGTAGTTTTTCAGCATCGTGCATTACAACAATGGTTCTTTCATTTGCATCCAGTTCGCGTTGATGGTAGATAAACGCATTATAATCATCTTTTTCAACATAATGCTTATTGTTATCTGGTAAAGCTACTCCTCTGCTAACCATTACTTTTGCCAAATTTGAAGTACAAGTATAAAACAGTTCTAATAAAGACAGATTTCGGATATTTGCTGCGATCATCATGCTGTCCATTCTTTGCATAGATGGTGTAAGTTTCATGAATTCAGCGATTTCCTTTGCTAAAGAGATGACACACATATGAATCAGGTCAATGCCAGTCTCTGTTTCGTAGGCAAGACATCTTGCACGAAATCTGCTTAAGGTTCGATCGCTCAAGGGCTGTTCTTCAAAACTTGTAGTATGAAGAGCGTACTGATATCGAATATCAAACATTAAAGCTTCAACAAGTTCATCATCACTATCACCAAGAGCTTCTTTAAGAATCAAAGCGCCAACAATTACATTTACAGGTGTATTTGGACGAGAAGCTTTGCTGCTATATAACACAGAAAAAAGTTCCTCGTTTATAGCTGGAAAAATCTTATCTGCAAAAGCTTTTGCCCATGATTTTTCAAGAAACTTGCGTTCTCTTTCAGTCAGATTAAATGTGCTATCCATTAATGAAAGCTGTTGACTATTATTTGAAACAAATGCCATATGAACCACCTCGATATTTGATATTTATATTATATCAAATGTTAGGAAGGATTGATATATCGTGTTAAATTTTCAAGGTACAAATTTATATCAAAGGTCAGTGACCTTTTGACACCCTAATCCTATGAGATAAAAAATCAAGCGAAGCGATTGCATAAAAAGGGTCAAAAGTCCCAGACTTTCCCTCTTTTTCTCCCTGCTGACAGCTCCTGCTTTCTTATTTTCTATTTCAGGATTGAACCGCAGCTTCTTTCTCCATACTTTGCTGAACCTGCCTCACACGCTCCACTCCACAGCTGCAGATTTGAGCAATCTGCTCTACCGGAAGATTCAGCGACAATGCAGATTGTATTACTGAGCGGGTTGCCTCAACCCTTCCAATCTCTTTGCCTTCGGCTCTTCCGATTTCTTTACCTTCGGCCCTTCCGATTTCTTTGCCTTCGGCTCTTCCTCGCTCCAAAAATTCATCCTCATACATCTGAAATCCTGTTTTCATATTAAATCTCTCTCCTTCCCTTACAGCTTCTTTCCACTTCGACAGCTCTCTGAGCCTACATAGGACGATGCAAAATCAAAGGCATCCTCCTCCAGCTTCCCGTAGGCCGGCTCCTGTTCAATCAAATCTCTCAGCCTTTCCCTATTTCCGGAAAAACGAATCAAATCAAATACCTGACGCAAATCGGTCTGAAACAAATCCGTTCGTTCCATCCTGCGCACATCAATCACATGAATCCTGTAATTCTGCACATACTGGCGAATCTGTTCCGGAATATCCTGAAAATCAAGAATCCCGTGCAAATCTCTGGAACCGTCCCACTCCTTTTCCCCATAATACAGGATAATCGTAATCATCGGGTGAAGACGGTCACTTTTGCGAAAGCCGTATAAGTATTCTCCGGATCTCAGCCCTGTCTCGGTATTTCTCCCGTTTCGCCGAATCTCTCTGTAAATTTCCGCTGCCTGATGTTCATACGCTCCGGCTTCATATCCCAGAACACGAAGGGGGAGTCTGTAATCAAGCTTTTCCTGATTTTCCAGTCCCATGACAGCAAAATTCACACCGAATACTGCCTTCCGCACCAGATCCCAACGTTTTCCCTGGCTGGTTTCTGTGTCCATCTCTGACAAATCCTCCTGCTTCACAATCGGAATGCCGTTACAGACAATGCCATTGATCAAATCTGCAAAACGCCTGTTATCCGAATAATAGCGTTTGGCTAAAAGATCCTGTTTCATCCAAATTTCTCCCGTCATAGAATGGCAGAAGGTCTTTTTCCGATCTTCTGCTTTTGCTAAATAATGAATTTCAAGCATAGACCGTTTCACTGATTCCAAGAAAGAACCGATAGGCAAATGCCCCAAGAAAAATAGAAATAAGGTATACTTAAAAAAAGTTTAGCACAAAGCAGATGGAAGGACAAGAAAAAGAATATGAAATTTTATAAAAAATCTATGATCTCAAAAACCCGGAATACTCGTTCTGAATTACAAGTACTCCGGGCTTCTTTACCTGCACCTCAAGGGTTTGAAAATCCTGATTCCTCCAATCATTACTCAGTCATCTCAGCAAAGCCGTTGTTCTCCCCTTCATAGGAAATCCACCAGCCAGCATCTGCAACACTCAAAAGGCGATAAATGTTCTCGCCTCCATTCAGTTCTTCCTCCAGCTTAACCAGGATCAAAAAACCGATTCCGCCCGGAAAATCAACCGTATTGTGATCCGGACCGATATAACGGACAATCTCTCCGTCCCTGAAATAAATTCTGTATTCATTTCCCTGCTTATCATAAGCAAACAGAAATGCCAGATTGTCATAATTGCTCATTTCCGGCTTGTATCCAGAATCAGACGGCCCGTAATAATATACTTCCGTATTGAACTCTCCTGGAACAACCCTCTTCCTGAGAACTTCATCAACACTGTAATATGCCGTTTCCTTCTCATTTACATAATACTGATATTCATCAGAATATCCCTTCTGTACCCGGTACTGACCTTCCTTACTGTTGATGTCTGCATACAGACCGCGGATTTCCTTAATCACCGCATCCATATCATATACCTGCCCCTGACGGGTCTGAACAATACCATTTTCCGTCCAAAGACCATTCTCATTCACCCGATACTGATCCTTAATCCTTGTATTTTTCAAAAGACTTCCATCCTCTAAAAAATAATAACAGGCTTCCTGTCCGTCGCCGTCTGCATCATGCCACTCCCAGTCTGCAAAGGATGTTACAGACATTCCTGCGCTCATGCCCGCTGCCAGTAAAAGTGCCATCCACCTTTTCATTTTCATATCCCCTTTCAAAAAAAGCAATGCCTGACACAATGCCCGGACTCCTTCCTCCGTGCATTCCGTTCTCCTGCATATGCGATTGTCTGATTCTGTCTTTACTGTAACATTCCGTCATCAGACAGTCAAGGAAGATTTCCCTTATTGGCTATTCCACCAGCCACTGCAGAATATTCAGTCTCAGGATTCCATCAAAATCCTCTTCCCCCTCATCCATAGTCAGAAGATATTTGGGATAATTATCGCGAATCTGCTGCAGAGGTGTCAGCTTTTCCAGAAGATCCTTCTCATCAGCCGTACTTTCTGCCACCTGAAAATACACTGGCCTGCCATTGCGAAGAGCCACAAAATCAATCTCTCCGCTGGCTCCCAGCTGACCGTTATACACCTCCGGATACCGCCTTTTCAGCTCCAGAAATACAACATTTTCCAGGATAGAAGCCTTTCTCTTTTCCCCGGATTTTACCAGCATATTTCCAAAAGCCGGATCGCACAGATAAAACTTATTCATCGTGGTCAGAAGCTGTCTGTTCTTAATATGATAACGGCGTACCTCGTAAAACAGACGGCTTTCTGTCAGTCCGTGAAGATATCGATCCACTGTTTTCTGATCAATTTTCTGTCCCTTTGCAGTCAACGCATTGGCAATCGCCGCAGGGGAAGTTCTATTTCCCATCTCCGTCATCAGAAGACGGGCAATGGCTTCCAGCATCCCTGCGTCCGCCACCTTCTGCCGCTTTACCACATCATTCAGCATAATCGTATAGTAAAGGCCGCTTAAATACTCTGCTGCCTCCTGCCCGCTGTAATCGTGCCGGACCACATAAGGAAATGAGCTGTCTGACAGATATTTTTCAAAAGCTTCTGCCGGAGAAGCGGTCTCTCCGCCCTGATCCTGATGCCCTTGAAACTCCCGAAAAGACAGAGGAAACAGTTCAAGACATACCGCCTCTTTGCCCAGCAGAGACTTCTCCTTCTCAGAACATTCCCAGTTGCAGGACATACTTACATAAACATCACAGTTTCCCAGAGAAAGCAGCCAGGCCGCTGACCGCTCCCAAACCTGTACGTGGTGAAGCTCATTCAGAAATACATAATACTTCTGCTGCGGTGAAATCTGTTTTTCCAGGTACTGATTCAATGCCTGAAAATCTGTTAAATTATCAAAATCCGGACTTTCCAAATCCATAGAAATTATCTGTTTCTTCTCCGTTCCCTGCTCTAAAAGAGCATCCTGAAACATTGAAAACAGCGCAGTTTTCCCACAGCGGCGAACCCCTGTCACCACCTTCAAAAGCGGCTGGTCCTTCCACTGCCACAGCCAGTCCAAATTCTCTTGCCGATTCAAATAAGTCATTGTAATTTCATTCCTTCCGCGTTATACGCTTCCCCTTGTTTTGGATGCTATAACCGTGTCTCTAAGCTGCTCCCCAGCATTAAGCTGACAGACTTAATTCCACAATTTCTCCGGATAAATCTTATCCTTTATCATAGCAGCAAAATCAGTTCTTGCCGCCTCCAGGTCCTGATGGTATGTAATTCCAATCCACTTATCTGAAGTTGGAATTACCTTAACAGCGGCCTGGTTCTTTTTCAAAAGTCCGTCTACAATTACCGGAATCAGGTACTCCTTCTTCAAAGGATCCCCGGACTCATCCTCCAAAAATCGAACAAATCCTTCTTCCAGATAATCAATAAATTCTGGATATCCGGCCCACATATTCATAGAAACCTTAGACTCCGGAGAAATCCACTCCTGCACCTGCGGATTTTCACAGACAACCTTCCCCTGATCCATAGCGATACCAGAAGTTTCAATCACCTGCGTCAGCATTCCGTCCTCATTCTCCACACAAATTCCACGGGTTACTGTACCATTTTCGCTGACAGTATTCTTCAGTACAAAACCAGCCATGGCCATGGTAAAATCAGCCGTTTCCTCCGTTTCAGAAACCAGAAAATCATGGAGATTTACAAAGGCTTCCTTTCCATAATAGTCATCTGCATTGATGATCACAAATGGCTCCTTCACCACACCACGACAGGCTAATACAGCCTGTCCCGTTCCCCAGGGCTTAGTGCGTCCCTCCGGAACAGAAAATCCTTCCGGCAAATTTTCCAGTTCCTGATATACATATTCCACATCTATGTATTTGCTGATGCGATCACCAATCGCTTCTTTAAATTCCTTTTCAATATCTTTTCTGATAATGAAAACGACCTTGTCAAAACCGGCCTGCTTCGCATCATAAATAGAATAATCCATGATAATTTCCCCGTTAGGGGTCATTTTCGCAAGCTGTTTAATTCCGGTTCCAAAACGGCTGCCGATACCGGCTGCCATGATGATTAAAGTTGTGTGCATAGTTAATCTCCCCTTTTTATTTATCTATTTTGTTTTATCAAAACATTTCTCTTTCAATTTCAAAACCAACTGGTAAATTAAGCCTCCCATACAGCCACCGAGCGTATTGTAGACAATGTCCGATAACTGAAACGTGCCTAACCTTAAAAGTAACTGTAAAAACTCGATTCCTATGGAAAAACAGAATGCTATCTTTCCGCTTTTCCAAACAATCTCTGTTTTCTCCCCAAACGTCCACATTGCCATAATAGTAAAGGGCATCATAAGAATTACATTCTCAATGGACTCCGTTGTCAGCTGCTGTTTCCCATTCACCGTCTCCCAAAACCACCAGCCACCCATAACGTTTGATAATGGATTCATCCATAAGTTTCGATTCAGCAGAGTACGAAACAGGATTAACGAGATGATAAATAACAGCAGAAACAGTTTACGGAAAAAAGCTGAATTTCTGAATGTAATAAACCAGTATTTTATAGCCTCCTTCCAGCCTTTTCCTGCTTCCGATGGATAGTAAGCATAGAGATATAAAAACAGGGCAAAAAAGGAAAGCAGGATTGAAAATCCAAAGGGCTGGTAAATAGCTGTAAGGATGTTTGTTAAAATCAAATTTATTATCTTTATCAATCTGTTCATTCAACATTAAAACTTAAAAGTGTCTTTCAAGCCCATCCACTTCTGATCCTTATCACTCAGATTTAATTCTGTACCGTCTTCCAGCGTGTATCCTTCTGCGCTTGCACTGCCCTTATACTCACCCTTCAATTCCGGCCATTCAATGCCGATTTCCGGGTCATTCCAAGCCATACCGCCTTCGTCGTTCGGATGCCAGAAATCATTGACCTTATAGCAGAACTCTGCCTCATCGCTCAAAACAAGAAATCCGTGTGCAAAGCCTTCTGGGATGAGAAACTGCTTCTTATTTTCAGCAGACAGGGTCACACCATACCATTTGCCATAGGTTTTAGAATTGCTTCTGAGATCAACTGCAACATCAAACACGGTGCCGCGCACTGCACGAACCAGCTTGCACTGCGGATACTTCTTCTGGAAGTGGAGACCACGCAGTACACCCTTTGTAGACATGGATTGATTATCCTGAACAAAGTGAATGTCAATGCCAGCTTCCTTCATATCTTTTTCGTTGTAGGTTTCCATAAAATAGCCACGGGCATCACCGTGAACAGCAGGCTCAATAACACAAAGACCCTCGATGCCGCCTACATTTTTCTCAACCATAATCTGTCCCATTTTCTCTATCTCCTCTATCACTGCTCGATTTCTTTCAGGTAACGGCTCAACGCATCCTGCCAGGTCGGAAGCGGAGTAAATCCAGCTTCCACTAGCTTGCTCTTATCCAGACGGCTGTTGAACGGACGAGCAGCCTTGCTCAGACCGTACTCCGCCGTAGTCACCGGCAGTACTTTCGTCTTATAGCCAGCCTGACGGTAGATCTCTTTCGTGAAATCATACCAGCTGATGTAGCCGCCCTCGTTGGTCGCATGATAATAGCCGAACTTCTCAGTCTCATTCATATCAACAAGCAGTCGAGCCAAATCATATGTATAGGTCGGTGTGCCGATCTGGTCATTGACCACACGGACAGTGTCGTGTGTCTTACCAACATTCAGCATGGTCTTAATAAAGTTCTTGCCATTCAGACCAAACACCCATGCAATGCGGACAATGAAATACTTCTCCATCGTCTGGCTGACTGCCAGCTCACCTTCCAGTTTTGTCTGACCGTACACATTCAGTGGCTTATAATCTTTACAGTCTGGTTTCCAAGGCTCCGTTCCCTGTCCATTGAACACATAATCGGTGCTGATATATGTCATCTTACAGTCCAGCTTTTTGCAGACATCTGCGATATTCTGTGTACCGCCTACATTGACGGCACGGACTTTCGCCACTTTATCATCATCTTCTGCCATATCCACAGCAGTCCATGCTGCACAGTGAATCACTGCATCGGGATGCACTTCCGTAATAACTTTCTCAACGGCTTCTTTATTTGTAATGTCTAGTGCTACATACGGTGCCTTCATTACTGCAGAACCGTCTGCCACACCACTGTAATTTTCCTGAATATCGGAGCCTACACCCTCATGGCCGCGCTTCAGCAGCTCGTTCATTACATCATGTCCTAACTGACCACCAACGCCTGTTACAAAAAACTTCATACCGATTCCTCCCCAGACTTTTAGCGGTTGCTGTACATTTTCTCGTAGTAGTTCTGATATTCACCGGAAATAATCGTTTCCCACCACTCACGATTATCGAGATACCACTGGATTGTTTTCTTGATTCCATCTTCAAACTTGGTTTCCGGCAGCCAGCCCAGTTCATTGTGAATCTTGGTCGGGTCGATGGCATAACGCATATCGTGACCCTTGCGATCTCCCACATGGGTAATCAGACTTTCCGGCTTGCCCAGTTCCTTGCAAATAATCTTCACGATCTCAATGTTCTGCTTTTCGTTGTGACCACCGACATTGTAAACTTCGCCCACACGCCCCTTGTGAATAATCAGGTCGATTGCTTTACAGTGATCTTCTACATATAGCCAGTCACGAACATTTAAACCTTCACCGTAAACGGGAAGCGGCTTATCGGCCAGTGCATTGGTAATCATCAACGGAATCAACTTTTCCGGAAAGTGATACGGTCCATAGTTATTTGAACACCGAGAAATCGTTACAGGAAGACCATATGTACGATAGTAAGCCAGAACAAGCAGATCCGCGCCAGCCTTGGAACTGCTATACGGAGAACTGGTGTGGATCGGAGTTTCTTCTGTAAAGAACAGGTCGGGGCGATCCAACGGCAGATCACCGTATACTTCATCGGTAGAAACCTGATGATAACGCTGAATGCCATACTTACGACAAGCATCCATCAACACAGAGGTTCCGATAATATTGGTCTGAAGGAAGATGCCCGGATCTTCAATGGAACGGTCAACATGGGACTCTGCCGCAAAGTTCACCACAATGTCCGGATGTTCTTCTTCAAACAGCTTGTCTACAGCTTCACGGTCGCAGATGTCTGCTTTCACAAAACGGAAATTCGGGTTATCCATAACAGGTGCCAGCGTGGACAAATTTCCTGCATAAGTCAGCTTGTCCAAGCAGATAATCCGGTAATCCGGATACTTCTTCAGCATATGGAAAACAAAGTTACTACCAATAAATCCAGCACCGCCAGTTACAATAATATTCATGATCTTACTCTCCTCTAATTTATCTATGTGCTTTTCTGCTTATTATCTCATTAATACAAATGCTCCTGATACTTCCCATCCATGACATCTTTCAGATATTGCCCGTACTGGTTTTTCTTCATAACTTCATAGACTTCCATCAGTTCATCCTTGCTGATCCAGCCATTCAGATATGCGATTTCCTCCAGACAGGCAATCTTACGATGCTGATGCTGCTCCATCGTCTTCACAAAGTTTGTAGCATCTACAAGGCTCTCATGCGTACCAGTATCCAGCCAGGTAAAGCCCTGCCCCAACAGTTCCACATTCAGAGATCCATCTTTCAGATAAATACGGTTCAGGTCAGTAATCTCCAGTTCACCACGAGCAGACGGTTTCAGGTTCTTTGCAAACTCGACCACACGGTTATCATAGAAGTACAAACCGGTGACACAGTAGTTGCTCTTCGGATGCTCTGGCTTCTCCTCGATAGAAACTGCCTTACCACTCTTATCGAACTCCACGATACCGAAACGTTCCGGATCATCTACATAATAGCCGAATACTGTTGCTCCCTTACCGTTTTCGGCATTCTGAACAGCTGCCTTCAAACGCTTCTTTAATCCATGACCTGCAAAAATATTATCCCCTAGCACCATGGCCACAGAATCAGTACCGATAAAGTCAGCACCAATAATAAACGCCTGTGCCAGTCCATCCGGGGAAGGCTGAACAGCATAGGTCAGGCTAACACCGAACTGATGACCATCTCCAAGCAGGTTCTCAAAACGCGGTGTATCCTGCGGTGTGGAAATAATCAAAATATCACGAATGCCTGCATTCATCAGAACAGACATCGGATAATAAATCATCGGTTTGTCATAAATCGGTAAAAGTTGCTTACTCGTAACCTTTGTTAATGGGTACAGGCGCGTGCCTGATCCTCCTGCTAAAATAATGCCTTTCATAAATTCAATTCCTCCCTTGTGTTTTACTAAACTTATTTGATGATAATTAAACTATCAAAACTCACTTTATTTTCCCATAGAATCTCTGCATATTTTATTTATTTTTCTAGAAAAATAATCACTTAACAATTGATATCCGTCACTGTTTGGATGTAATCCATCAAATAAATATTTCCCCTCTGTTCCCTCTCCTGTATAGCTGTTACTCTCCCATCCTTTCTCGAACTCCGCCAATATTCCACTTTCAGAATACGCATCAATTACTGGAATAGAATAATAATCCGCCATTTTCTCAATCCACATACAAGTATTAGGAATATAAGGTCTTAAATAAGCATATGCTGATTGGAGTGGGGTAGATACAATAATAATAGCATTCGGATACAGATCTTTAAGTGCTTCTAGATTTGCTCTTAATCCACCTCCAAGAGTTTGTTTCACACTATCATCCAAGCTATCACGATCTGTATAGAATTTTTTTTCAAACAGTTCATCTGAATACACTTCTGTATACGAAGCTGTATCATTAATTCCACAGGCTATTATAATTACATCTGGCTCGTCATAACCTTCCTGAATTAACCGCTGCATAAAAGCCACTTCATTATTGATGTATGTATAATTACTATTATTTATCGGAATATTTCCATTTTCCATTTCTTCATTATCTTCGAAATTAACTGTTTTACCATCTTGGCTTACAATCGGCGCAATTTCCTTCGTCAATAACTCTGATGCCCAATATGACTCATAAGAATCTCGCCATGCCCATGTTGCACCCGCTCTGCTGCAATTGATAACCTTTTCTGCTCCTGTTTTTTTCGCAAGTGTATCCACCCATGATCCGCTTAAATAAGGAATACTGTCCCCTAATACATAAACAACTTTTCCATATAAAGAAGGTACATTCACTTCTTCTGAAGATTCACTAGGACTTTCAATACTATTTGTTTCCCTTTCACATCCAATAATTATTGTCCCTATGAATATACATACAATAATAGACATCAAAACTCTTTTTAATTTCATTACTATTCTCCTTCCACTATGATTATTCTTTTCAATTTTGTGATTGTTATATATAGTCCAGCGCTAAGCACAGTTCTTATCAGTGTGAACATATTTTACTCTTTTCATACTATTTCCTACCATAATATTTCATCTTGTTCTCCCTATAATATGATGTTAATTTGAACATTGTTTTCGATCATTTCCCTAACCAAAACAATTACTTTATTCTCCTCAATTCCGTAGTCGTTACATATGTTCCAAATGGTTCAACATCATTTAAAACAACCGCTCCTGCTCCTATTACAGCATCGTGCCCAATTTTCACATTTCCAAGTATCATAGCATAGGCTCCAATATAGACATTTTCTTCAATAATAATCCTATCACCACTATGTCTTGTTCCTAGTGTGACATGATGCTGAATTTGGACATTATTCCCAATGATTGCTCTAGCTGAAATAACTGTTCCAAAACCACGATGCAAAAATTTAACATTCCTTCCAATTATAGCCTTTTTATCGCACTCAAAGCTATAAATCATTCTCAGGAGTACCCCCCCCTCCTGGGAATTTTCTACATATAGCAAAAATAAACTCGAATAATTTCATTTATACAATTCCATCTCTTTCTACTATCTAAATTAAATTATCATTTTCTTGCCATGCCTTATTTGCACATTATCAATCGGGAAAAAAAGGTGTCCTCATTTTCATTCTTTGGATTATACCACCAATACAGTTTCTGTGGTAAACACTCCAAATCTTTCTTAACTTCATTATCGTACGGTTTGTCTAATAATTTACATAAGCTAAATGCACTTCCTTTGCAATAATTTACCTTATCCAAAACACAGTCATCAATTTTCATGATTTTACAAATCATGAGAGCAGCGTCCATAAAAAAGTAAAGACCGTAATCCCCATATTTAAGATAGTATTCTTGAAAAATAAAATCCATCGCACCAATTAGAACAGAACCTTTTCGAGCCGCCTGAAGATAAGAGGACCATGAACACTTATTTCCTTTATATATTAGAAAATCTATTGTATCTTTAAATGCGAACGATTCATAAGATTTATTTTCTAGCTGTTCAAATATTGGATACGGTTTTAAAAAATAAATAGTTGCGTCTACCCACAAACCACCATGATTTTTCAAAAGATTAAATCTTAAAATATCCGAAAATGTTTGAATGGATATTTTTCCATTTTCAAATCCATCCAGAATTTGCTGATTTATCGTTGTATATTCTTTAAAATTTTGTTTACTGATTGTAATAATCTTGGCATCTGAATAAATTTGTTTCACACGTTCCAAACACTTCTTCACAATTAATGGTCCCATTTCAAAACCGTCCCACCAGAAAACAAATACATTCTTTTCAATCGTAGCCGTCTGTAAATCTGTTTTCTTATCTATATATTGTTCCAATATGGGTCTAATCCGTCGTTCCAACTCCGGAAGTTTATTCCTCAGTTCTTCATTTGCATGAATTCTTCTGTTCTGATATTTCCAATTAGTGAACGTTTTCTTGAATCCATACTGTTTTAAATTTTTAAAAAGAAACAATGCTGTATTCCGAACTACGCACACCTTCTTTCGAACATTTTTTAATCCTGTTAAAATCCATCTGTAAAATTTGCCCGTTGGAGCTAATATCTGTAGTCCCAACATAATTTTCTGTTTTTTAGATTTCGTATCTCGAATAAACTGTTTGAGCGCACAAATATAAATATCACTTTTCTTGAGTTCTGCATACATCGCATCAAATTGTCTTGAATTTCCCAAAAGCAAACGCGAATATATCGAAGAAATATGATAGTAGACGAGATACAATGCCTGTCGGTCAGAAAACTCATCTTTCTTTAAAATACTTTCAAAAACTTTATAAGCTTTTTCACAAGCACTAATATATTTTATGTAATTAGTATCCCGCATTACCGAATTTCCATTGTCGCTTATATCATAAAAATAGCTATTTGGCTTTTTAATTGTTTTTCCATTTTTTGCATACTTGATCAGCAAATGGTTGAACACAGAATCTTCTCCCAATACCAATCCAATACATTTTTCATAACCAGGAAGGATTTTTAAAATACACTCTCTGCTATACATTTTATTCCATCTGGAAATAAAAAAGCGATTTGATATATCACTATGACCATATTCAATCAAAACCTGATCTCGATACCGCTCCAATTGTTCTTTTGAATAAGTACGCGATTCCTTCAGATAATACGGTTTTTTGCAGATACCATCTTCATAGTAAAAACCATATGCAACAAAATCATATTTCTCGTCTAGTTGATTTACGAAATTTTGTATATAATCTTTTCCTACCAAATCATCCGAATCGACAAAGCAAACATAATCCCCTCTCATTTCATAAATACCTAAACATACTGCTGAAACAGCGCCACCGTTTTGTTTTTCTTTTAAAATAATTCGCGGATCTGTTTTCATATATCTTCGAATAATACTTTTGCTCTGATCGGTAGAGCCATCATCTATACAAATAATCTCAAGATTTTTGTATGTTTGTTGTTTTAAAGCTTCTAATAATCCTCCAATCATATTTTGCCGATTATACACAGGAATAATAACACTAACTAAAGGACTATATTTTTCTGTTACTTTTTTTTCCATTAAACTAACCTCTTACCTGCTTTTCAGCACCTTTCCTTTAAGAAATGTAAAAGAATCTTTTGCTACAGGATTTTTAAAAGATAATGCCATATAGCATATATTGGGAACAAAAATGCAAATAACCCCTTTTATAACTAACCCTAAAATTCCTGACAATGAAACAATCGTACAAACTTGATATGTTACAAAACATGATACCACTGTCATAAATGCATAAAGCCCTTGATTCAACATATATTTTTTACAACTCTGACCTTTAAAATAATTGTCAAAAATAATTTTATTGCTCCATGGCAAGCCTATAAATAAAATTGAAATGGCAGTTGCTAACACAACACCTATCACACCAAACTGCCGTACTAAAATATAGTTCAAAACAATGTTTGCAATTGTTTCCACTAATGCACGCTTCTTTTCTTTCCACCACAATCCAGATGCATCCGTATATTGGCTTCGAATATCTCCTGCTGTCCATACATAAAAATAAATGCACAAACTAACAACTACTTCAAAAGAAAACATATTTTCTTCTCCCACCCAAATTTGCATAAATGGTTGGTAGAGACAAAGTAAACAAACCGTACACCAACCACAAATCCATTCATAAATAAATGTGAAAACATTCAAATTCTTATAATTTTTATCTACCGACTCTGTCGCTACACTGTTACCAATACCCGCACTAATTGACTGTGTACAAATATCTACGAACAGACGAACAGAATTCATAATATAGTAATAGTTATTGTAAATTCCAACTACGACCAATCCATAAAAAATAGACAAGAAAAAATTATCTAAAGCATTTCTAGTCATCCCACAAATTCGGTAAATTAAAAGCCCTTTTGTCTTTTCTATAATATCCTTCTTAGCATTAACAGAAATTGTCCCTCTGCTTTCAATATACGGAAACATTTTCTTTGTACGCCATGCACAGAGAATATTATCGAGAACCGAACAAATCGGAATAAAAATAACATACGCATAATAATTTTTCACAAGAATCAATGAGACAATTTGAATAATAGATAATCCCAACTTACAAATTGCCTGAATTGTATCTGCCACGTCTCTTCGCTGATATGCAATTAGCAACGATCTTTTATAGGAAAACATAAGGTAACTTACAACAGAATTTGCCAAGTAAATTAAATAAACAATATGAATATCAATATCTGCTGGATAGTCTCCACTAATCATCTTACTTAAAAAAGGCAACAATACTATTCCAAACGCAAAAATAACGCCTCCGATAACTCGATATATTTTTTTATAAAAATTTATTAAAGCACATACTGTTTCATTATCCCCTTCTGCAATTGGCTTATACATACTATAAACAATTGCACTTGCAAACCCCAAATCTGCCATGCTTAACATTTGTAAAATTGAAGTAAATAACCCACTTATACCAACATATTCAACGCTAAGCGTATAAATCAAAACGGTCCTTACTAAAAACGGTGAAATAATTGTTACTATTTTATTAATAAAACCAACTGCCATATTCCGCTTAGCATTTTGAATTCTACTATTACTCATATACTTTTCCAAATCTGTTTTCTGACCCCTTTCTTTACATGCTTGAATCCTATACTAATCATTGTTGCTATTAAGCATGTTAAAATCGGCAATATCATATTTCCATATTTAAAATGAATTTTCTCTATTGCGATTCGAAGAAAAATTGCAACCACCTGGTGAATGATATAAATTATTCCTGTATCTATTTCTGAAATCTTCTTCCACCGCTGTGCTAGATTGTTTTTATGTGTAATGCCATACAAAAAAAGTAACACCGCTGTTACCAAAGAAAACACATATAAATCCGTCATTCCAACTGTATGTGCTTCCACTAAAACAAGAACCTCTGTGAGCATTGCAACAATAAATAACGTTTTTGTCGATAATTTGTTCCAAAAACATATCACATAGGTGCTTTCATGTTTTCTGATAAGATATCCTATTGCAAAGCAGGGTATCCCACAAAACCAAGCATTTCGCGTAATATACTCTGGAATCTCTGTACAGTTAAATAGCTGCCCTCCTTCTCCTAATATGTAATTAACAATTAATAAAAAAGGCAGTAATTTTATTAAATTCGGATACTTATAAATAATCCTCATAAAAATATAGCAATACAGCAACGCCCCTATAAACCAAAGATGCTCTAATTCTATCAGTGGTATTTTGTTCCACAAAATCCATTCAAAAAAATTTGTTCCACTAAGCCCTGCTCGCAGCCAACTATTAAATTTACCAAAATCTCTCTGAACACATAAAATCATTACCAAATAGAATCCAATACTTTCTAAATATAATAATCCTGTAGTTTGGATCTTCTTATCAATTTTCTTAATGTTTTTCAAATTAAAACTGTTATAGCTAAAATATCCAGATACTATAAAGAAAAAAGGTACCGCAAACCGTGCCAGATAAACAATATCTATTCCAAACTGTCCTGGAAAACTTACATGAATAAACACAACCATATAAGAAGCCACAAGTTTCACTATATTAAGCATTTCAAGTTCCTGTCTATTATTAACTTTTAATACAGACATTCTTATATTTAATTTTACCCCCCATGTAATTTCTTACTTTATAAAACAATAGTGAAAAAACTAATCCTGCAAGGAAATATAAAAGCCACCATCCTTTACCACCATCCAACACTGGAAATCTAGCTAAATGATATAATGGCAATCCACGCGTTACCACTTGTACAGCAGCTATCGCTTTAAATCCAATAAAGTGAAGCGCCATTATATCTATTGCAGCTATATTAATTTCATATGCCACATAAGCAATCTTCCCTGTTTCACTTGCCACTTTTGATATTCCATATATAAAAATCCATCCACAAATAGCTGAACAGATCAAAAAGATTGGAGATGTAAAATAATTTTGATTCAGCAAAATACTTCCTTGCGTATTAAGAACCATTAATCCAATAAAAGCCAACATAATAGATACTTTTTTATCTGTAATAAAGCTCATCCTGCAGTCTTTCATCAATGTTCCAAGCCAAAACAATGTAAAACTAGCAAAGCAATTAGAAAAATCCATTAATCCAATATGTTCAACACTCAAATACTGTCCAATTATAAGAGCAACTATCGCCACACTTCCTACAATCACTTTTGAATAGCTGCTTTTCAGCTTTATTTTGTTTAGTACGTAAATCAATAAAGCAAAACAAAGTTCTACTACAAATAAAACTCGAATAAACCAAAATGCACAAGTAAATAAAGTTCCACTTTTGAACAGTAAAATTTTAATAAATTTTATTGCAAACTGCTCTAGTGTAATATAATCTTGTATTGAACTTCCAGAATAAGATAGAACCTCTATATTATTTGTATAAAAATTTATTTTTAAAAAAGTATTTTGCATTGCCAACATCACTGTATTCCAAATGACATATGGCAACCATAACGTCTTTATCTTTCTAAGAAAGAATGTTTTTAAATTTTTACTTGAATTTACTTTTTTCTTGTCAAACAAATATCCGCTTGCCATAAAAAAAAGCGGCATATGAAATAAATAGATAAACTGTGTACCAGGAAACCCACAATGCCCCAAAATAACACAGAGCAAACAAATCGCCTTCAGTATATCTATACTTTTATCTCTCTTTTTTGTTTTTATTTTATCCATTGATAATTAATGCTCCCTTACGCTGTGACATTCTTTGATATTGTGTAGCAGCAAGAATGAATAATACCGCATTATAAGAGGAATAGATGTTTCCTTCTGAAACTCCCTGTATAAAGGATAAAAACACCACAAATAAAACATTCAATTGTTGCGTTTTGTAAAGCCAGACCACATTGGAAAAATAGTACCACATCAATAGAGCTGTTGGAAAAATCCCATAATGAACTAATAAATGCATAAAAGCATTGTCTATTACCTGCTGTTGCTTACCAGATTCTCCAAATGCAACCGTACTTGTTTCAAATATTGTTTGAAAATCTTGTCCCATAATTGAAAAACCATATTGGTCATACGCTTCTTTTGCAGCACTCAATCTGCCAGTTAATACTTTATTTAATACAACCATAGCATTATTTGATGGATCATAATTTACACTTAGAACCACCGATAAAATTGCAGCAACTGACATAATACACAATGTTATTCCAATTAGTTTTCTTGATGGTACTGTATAAAACTTCATACACATAAGTCCAATTAACATAATCAACGCATTCGTTCGAGAATATGCAACAAATGCGCTTATACATATCAATATCACCCCAAAAAGAACATCTAACTTATTTACTCTATTAAATCTAATAAAAAAATGGCATAGAAAAATTGTACTCAAAAATGTTCCAAAAACATTGCAGTGTATGAATCCCATATACATTCTTACAATCACTTTTCCTGTTGAATTTACAGCAAGCTCATAATTGTTAGGAATAATTCCTATTAATGCACATGCTATAATCACAACTGTGCCAATGCCACACACTACATAAATCGTTTTGGCAATACTCCTCGGCTCAACATTTTTTGCCGTAATAATATATATCAGTATCCATAATAACTCATCTGAATTTGCACAAATGGATCCTATCCATAAAAAGGGAAATAAAACAATAGCACTTATCAACCACTTGAGGGTGAACTTTTCCTGCCATACTTCAGTTATACATTTAAGAATCAAACATGCAATGGACATATAATTCAGCAAAGTCGGAACAATTCCAGGTATAATATTATAAAAAGATGAATACAGAATCAATCTTTGAATAAAGTGGAATAGTATACTACAATTATATAGTTCGCTTTTTTGAAGTCTATATCTCATAATTTAATCCTTCTTATCACTTTTGCTGGACACCCAACTGCTATACTATATGCAGGCACATCATGAGTAACCACTGCATTGGCACCTATTACTGCTCCATCTCCAACAGTCACTCCTGACATAATTGTAACATTACGGCCAATCCAAACATTGTTCCCGATTATTACGGGACCTTTTGATATCAATTCTCGTTCAACTGGCGGAATAGTTTCATCTGCAAAATTTCCCATTCCATGATTATTATCCGATATAAATACATTACGGCCAAGCAGCACACCATTTCCTATCTTTATATAGTCTATACATGATATTTGGCAGAATTCTGTAATTGTTACATTATTTCCAATTTCAATACGAGGCTGATATTGTTTATTAGTTTTCCTATAACTATCAAATGCCAACAATGTTAAATGTTTCGCTGCAATAAAATTATCTCCAATCCTTATGTACTGACCACCATGAATCTGAAACGGCCATTGAACATTACAATTCGATCCTACATACTGCAATGTTTGCTCGTATGCGTTCCACATTAATCTGTTTTTGAAATTATTTGTTTTTTCTATAAGTAATGGATTTACTATAATATTTAGTATTTTTAAAAACTTCTTCATATATTCTCCTAAATACCATGTCCTGATCCGATAAGTTCTTATTCTACAGGCCAAGCATCATTCTCTTTTAAGGCCTCCCTAACAGCTTCAAGGTAACCATATCCATTTTTTTCATCTGGTTCCAAATGTGCGCCTTCTGCCCATTCATTCCAAGCATTCACAAAAATCATATCTGACTTATATTCTTCCTTTGCTTTCCGAATCAATCGAGAAAAATAGTTTTTAAATTTTTCTGGAGTCGCACCAACATAACAAACACCTCTCTCATGATGACGTGGCGTATTATCCCAAGCAGTAAATGCTCCTGGCCATTTTTTATCATTTTCTGGTTTGTGATTTAAAATGGTTTCCCATGCCGAATCATATTCTATTTTCCCTACTCCCCTTTTTTTCTTTCGATACATATCAATTTTAGTTTCCAAATTCACACCTGTAATGCGTTCGATTTTAGATGTAACCTTCATTCTTACTACACTAAGTGTACTACGTAGTGTTACCTTGCTGGGGGCATTAGCTTTTTTAAAAGCACCTATGTAAGCAGGCTGGAATTCAATACTATAATCAAACATATCATCTCCCTTTTCTTCCATTCCATAGGTTTGATATGCAAAACACAGTCCATTTTTAAATCCTGCTTCTTTTGCAAGTTTATTCCAATACAAAATCATTTCTCTAATATTGTCAATTACCTGTGGTCGATAAATTACCATCAATGGTCTACCACTACACTTGATATATCGTTCATCTTTAAAAAAAGGTAAGAGATAATCAAAATGTTCTTTCCACTCTTTTTCATGACCATATTTTTGCGGAATCAATACTTTAGTCTCATTAACCCATGCTTTTGTCCACGGTTCATTTGCCCAACATATGCAAAAATGCTGTTCGATTTCTTTATTTCTAAGCATTTGTTCCATAGGTTGTTCTAACAGCATTTTCCCATTAAACCAATAGTGGTAATAGCAAAATCCATATACTCCATATTCTTTTGCCAACTTAGCCTGCCAAAGCTTAACTTTATCATCCAGAAGATTATAGTAATTCTCATTCAATGGTATTTCCGGTTGATTATGCCCTTCAAAATATGGCTGTGCTTTTCTCACATTCGTCCATTCTGTAAATCCGTCTCCCCACCATTCGTCATTTTCTGGTATATTATGATACTGCGGCAGATAAAATGCAATAACCTTCATTTTTTTCTCCAATCCTATTCTTGATACTCTCTATCATTCTTTTCCAAGCACAATAAGTACTGCACGTAACAATGCCCTCTTTGCTTTTTCATCAAATAGCTGTGCATATTTCAAAAAACCAATTCTTGTTTTTAAACTCTTATTATAATTTGCCACTATCCATGTCTGTTCTTGAAGTTCCTTCGATACATCTGGATTATCTCTGAAAATACGAAGCATTGCTTTAGCCCTGCAGTCTATCGGTACTCTATTTCCTTTTACTAATAGATCTAATCTTTTTTTCCATCTTTGAATTCCATTAAGTTGTGCTCCAACAACATTGTTTTGATGTTGTCTGTACAATATTTTTGATGTTGAATCGTATACTATTGTCCCATAAGTTGATGCTAACAACCCCATCCATAAATCATGCATAACAATTTTCTGAGGACGATATTGCTTTTTTACAAACTCTTTTAACTCTTTTGTAAAAACTTCTGTACACCCAAACATCCATCCACATCGAATCATTAATGTATAATAATCTATTGGCAGTACTTCTGGTAAAAGAAATTCTTTTATTATATCTTCCTTTTCATCAACCGGAGTCAAATTAGAAAAATATAGTCCTTTTTGTCCTTTTAGTTTTGTTTCCTTTAATTTTTTTATAGCTCGACTCATTTTGTCTGGCAGCCAAATATCATCTTGATCTGAAAAGGCATAGTAATCTGCCTCTGGTGCGTTATCTAACAAATCTAAAAAACTATTTGTTGGTCCAACGTTCTTTCCTGAATAGTAAGAAAGTCTCCCTTGCTCTTGATATTTTTTTAGTATATCCAATGTTTTATCTGATGAGCCATCATCTCTTACCAATAGTATTATACGACATTCCTCTTGATTTAAAATAGTTTCTATTTGTCTTTCAAGATATCGTTCACCATTATAAGTTGACATCAATACACAAACAGATACTATTTCTTTTTCCTTCTTCATTATAGTTTCTCCCGCAATTGATTATATTGAGTTAAGAAGGATTCTGATAGCATATCCCAGGTGTAAAATTTTTCAATCGTACTAGAGGCATTGTCCTGTATCTTCTTCATTTTTCTTTCATCGTTAGAAATACTAAGAATTGTATTTGCCCATTCCCATCCATTTTCTATTTGCATAATATAGCCATTCAATCCATTCTGTATCAATGTACTAGAACCACCATTTTGAGTTGTCAGTACAACTGTTTTATAGTACATTGCTTCCAAAAGTACCATTCCAAATATTTCATATTCAGTTGGAAGCAAAAAGAAATCAGCCATTTGATAAATTCTTGACAGAAATTTTTGTTCCATTTTGTCCTGCCATACAATTTTATCCTCTAGTCCAAGTTCTTTTATATGTAAAAAACAGCGCTCCAAATATTCTTTTTTACCTGTACCAATCATATATAATTTTGCTTTTTCATTTTCCATCTGTACTTTATGAAATACATCAATTATAAAATGAATGTTTCTTCGTTCTTCAAACCGTCCGATATATAATATCTTTACTACACCTTTATCTTGAATCATCTTCTGATAAATTTTATCATCACATAAAATTCGATTGCTTGCTAGCATTTGTGTATCTATTCCTACACCAACTGTGTGAACATTGGACTGTTTGATTCCCTTATCAGTTAAAAATTCCCTCGCCATATTACTTTTTACAAGAAACTGTGTATTTTCTTTAAGATACCGGCGTAAAAAAAGAATATCAAATATTTTACACATTAAGTTGTATCTTTTATTAAAAGGACTATAATATGGTCCGTGGTATATAATTGTTTTTTCAGGATATTTTTTTGCCAATAACCATGCTTGCATTTGGTTGTATTCGCAAGGTTGTAAAATATCATATCGTGCAAATAGCTCATCACATTGAAGATAAATTGCATTTTTTAATATATTCTTACCATGTCGATAAAATACCCGAACTGTCCTCATATTATCAACTGGAACTTCTACTATTTCTTCCTCTTTATCTGTCCAGAATACAATGTCACAAATATGACCTTTTCGCACAAGGGCTTTTGCTAATCCAACCTCCTGAATATTATAAGTATTATTTTTTACTGACATATAAGATGGAAAATTGCGTATAATAAGTATCTTCATTTTTACTCTCTCTAATCTCTCTGAAAAATATCTCTTGTGTACACTTTTTCCTTTACATCATCTAGGCACTTGTCATAACGATTTGCAATAATAGCATGACTCATTTTCTTAAACTTTTCTAAATCATTTATAATAATGCTACCAAAGAATGTCTCTCCGTTTTTTAAAGTCGGCTCATAGATGATAACTGTTGCACCTTTGGCTTTTATACGTTTCATAATACCCTGAATGGAGCTTTGACGAAAATTATCACTTTGACTCTTCATTGTGAGCCGATACACACCAATAACAACAGCTTTTTCTTTATCCCCATTAAATTCATTGTTTGCATCGTAACTATAATAACCAGCCATCTTTAGAACGCGATCCGCAATAAAATCTTTACGAGTACGGTTAGACTCTACAATTGCTTCAATCAAATTTTCTGGCACATCAGCATAGTTCGCTAACAACTGTTTGGTATCTTTTGGCAAGCAATATCCTCCATATCCGAAACTTGGATTGTTGTAATGTCTGCCGATACGAGGATCTAAACATACACCATCAATAATTTGCTGAGTATTCAGTCCCTTACTCTCTGCATAGGTATCCAACTCATTAAAATATGCAACACGTAATGCCAAGTATGTATTAGCAAATAATTTGACTGCCTCTGCTTCAGTAAAACCCATAAATAATGTCTCAATATTTTCCTTTAGTGCACCTTCCTGAAGCAAGTTTGCAAACTCATGAGCCATCTTTACCAAATGCTCATCATTCAGATCAATGCCAACGATAATACGAGAAGGATAAAGATTATCATACAAAGCTTTTGATTCCCGCAAAAACTCTGGACTAAAGATGATGTTTTTACTATGAAACTTCTCACGAACCAAAACTGTGTATCCTACAGGAACTGTAGATTTAATAACCATAATTGCATTTGGGTTACACTCCATAACTAACTTGATCACAGCTTCAACTGCACTTGTATCGAAGTTCTGAGTGCAACTATCATAGTTTGTAGGTGCTGCTATTACTACAAAATCCGCATCAGAATATGCAGACTTGGCATCCAATGTTGCAGTAAGGTTCAATTTCTTTTCAGCTAAATATGTTTCAATATAATCGTCCTTAATTGGGGACTTACAGTTATTGATCAACTCCACTTTCTCTGGAATAATATCCACTGCTACTACTTCATGGTGTTGGGCAAGTAGTGTAGCAATAGATAATCCTACATAACCAGTACCTGCAACAGCAATCTTATAATTTCGCATTTTAACCCTCCATATTGTTGAGTTTTATTATCCATTATGTTTTATTTACAAACTCTATTTGGATACAAAAAGAACTCTAACCACTTTGTTTTCTTCATAATCCAAGCCGCAATAATTGGCCCGATAAAACTGATCCCCAATCCCAGCACTACATGAATTTCTGCATTTTCGATACCAGTCTTCAACAGAACAGTTCTCATTGGTGCCGCAAACAGCGTATGCATCAGAAAAATCGGCATTGTATATTTTGCAAGAAAATCCATTACTTTTCTAAACCGTTTTTCTTTAAATCCCCCCACTAATAAGAGCACTGCAACGCAACCTAATCCCCCCATTGCAAATGTAACTAGAGTACTGTAAAAATCAGTCATATATACGGCAACACTCAATGCTATAAATAATACACCACTTAGTACTCCCTGTTGTTTCTTATCTTCTGTTTTCACATCGAATATGCAAATGCTCATACCAAGCACAAACCATATTTCATTTGAGATAACTGTTGATACTGCATAAATGCTGTTCCACGTCCCAGTCAAACTACAAATTTTTGCACCTACCGCAAGTATCAATCCAGCTACGGCCATTTTTATTCCACTAAAAGTTGGGGTTACAAGAAAAATGAAAAACAATGCATATAAATACCAATATGGAGCAGTCGGATGAAATATCAATGTACTGTAAAGGCCGCCTATAGCATCATTAACACTGTTTGAAAACAGTGTTTTCAAAATCCATGTAATAGTAGTAAATGTTATATATGGCACTCCAAGTATCAGTGCTTTCTTTGCTACATTTCTGTACCAACGCCTAGCACTATTTACTTCGCTGTATTTTTGATAAAGGTATCCACTACAGATAAAAAACAGCGGTACATGAAAATAGTAAATTGTCATATTAAACCACTCATATAGGTCATTTGCTGGCAAGATATTGGCTTTTGTCATGCTCTGAAAAAAATGTCCTAGTACAACTAATATACAAGCGATGACTTTCACATCATCAACCCATTTTTCTCTCGTCCTTACCGCTACCTGTTCGCTCATTATTTCTTCTCCATCTGCTGTGCGATATCAGCATCCACGATTTCCTCGCCGGTCTTATGCTTCAGCTGTTCTTTACTTGCCTCACTCAGACCATTGTTGATCACGCAGTTCATATCACAGGTGCTGCACTTATCCAGTTCCTCTTTTGTAACCTTACCATCACGATAATCCCTACAAACCTTCAACTCATACATACTGTAAGGATGCTTGCTAAACAATGCTTTAAACTTATGTATAAGAACCCACGTAGCCGGTTTCCAGATATATTTATGCATTGCAGGGGATGCAGAACCAATCATCCAGCAATCTCGATCACAGCAACGAACTTTTTTACGAACAGCTTCTGCTTCTGGGCTATGCCAAAGCTCATCCCAAGTCTGAGTATTCAAATTACCCATTACTTCTTTATCTTTAGTTCCATTACAAGGCATTACATCTCCATACGGATCCATAAAAAATGTATCAAAACTCATATCACATGGAAGAAGTCTCTTCTGACCATAAATATAATTAATTAAACCATGGTTAAAATATGCTCTAAACCATTTCTTAGGACTATTGCTTCTCAGTAATTCATTAATAAGATTTTCAAAGTTTTTTGCAACCATTGGTCTGTCATGAATAATATTTTTAGCTTCTACAAAATAGAAACTATTATGAAGAGATGCCGTGGCAAACTCCATACCCATCTCGTCCGAAATCTTATACAAAGGAACCAGATCCGACGCATTCTTGTCCTGCACAGTCATACCAAATCCAACATCTTTCATTCCCATCTCACGAAGGATTTTTAATGTACCATATCCCTTTGCATAACCGTCTTGAAGACCTCGAATTTCATTATTGGTTTGTTCCAGACCTTCGATAGAAATACGAATACCAATCTGCGGAAACTCCTTACACAGGTCAACGATACGATCCGTAAAAAAACCATTCGTTGAAATAACGATACGATCGGACTTCTTATAAAGCTCACGCACAATATCCTTTAAGTCAGTACGGATAAACGGTTCGCCACCTGTAATGTTGGTGAAATACATCTTCGGCAACTTCTTGATAGTTTCGATGCTGATTTCTTCTTCCGGCTTAGAAGGTGCTTTATAACGGTTGCACATAGAGCAACGGGCATTACAGCGGTAAGTAACAATAACAGTACCATTCAATTTTTTTTCACCATTATTAGACATTATTAATACTCCAATCTTCCTTTTATTTTCTATAAACCTTCATAATTTTCTCATAATACTCATCAATAGTATCGAAACTGATATTCTTACAGTTTCCACTGTATATTTCACATAATTCCTTATCATTCCAGAGTCTACTAATCTTTGCTTTTAAATCAGCCCCATTCCCACTCTCGAATAAATCACCAGTCTTACCGACCTGGATCAGCTCCGGGATGCCGCCAATATCAGCACCCAGCACCGGTGTTCCATACATCTGGGATTCCATCACAGAAAACGGGCAGTTCTCATACCACTCAGACGGGTAGATGGAGAACCGTGCCTCCCGGATGAGTTTTTCCAGTGCCTCACCCTTCTGGAATCCAACATTCTTGATGTTCGCCACTCCCTTAATGCTGTCTTCCAACGGACCTGTACCGGCAAAAATAAACTGCACATCCGGCAGTTCCTTGCAGACCTTGATGAGTGTACCAATTCCCTTTTCCTCGGAGAAGCGGCCGAAATACAAGACATAGTCCTTCTTCTGCACATCCTTCCACTCCACCTTGTCGATGAAGTTGTGCATTGCTACTGTTTTCTTTGCAAACAGCGAATTGCTGTCCATCTTTCTCTTCATAAACTTAGAACAGCAAACCATCGTGTCGATGTATTTGTAAGCTCCCTTCCATTTCCAGAATTCAGCTTCCAACATACCAATAACTGACTTCGCACTAGAACCATGAATGCATTTTCCTTTCACACAATTCACAAAATGACCGCCAAGACACTTCTCACAGTTCTGGTGGGTATTTGGATTGTTCAGCATATGATTTGGACAAACTAACTGATAATCATGTGCTGTAAAAACAATCTTACACTCATGACCAGTCTCTTTCCTCCATTTTACGATTTCCAAAATCATAGACGGAGTCAGCTGATAATTAAAGTTGTTCAGATGACAGACATCCGGCTGGAAATCATCCAGAACTTTTCGCAGCTGTACTCTTGCCTCTTTGCTGTAAATAGTCTTGATTGGATACGTCAGTTTTGACAGCTTACTTCCTCCATGGAAATCCATATCACTCGTATAAGCATTGACCCGATTGCCAACGCAGCGGCCTTTGTGTTCCATACCGAAGTACTGAACTTCGTGTCCCATCCTTTGAAGATGTTCTCCCAACTTGAATATATAAGTTTCACTTCCTCCGTTCGGATATAGAAACTTATTTATCATCAAAATCTTCATTTACTTCTCTCCCTCATATAACTCCAGTGTTTCCTTCACGACCTCATCCCAGTTATATTTCCTGCAGATAAAATCCGCCGCCTCTTCTTTTAACGCCTTCACTTTTTCCGGCTCGTCACAGGCCTCCTGCAGCTTCTTTCTCAGGTCATTGACATCTGACTTCTTAAAAATCAGGGCTTTATCTTCCACCACCTCTGTACACTCTGGTATATTGGAAACCAGGCAGCAATTTCCATAACTCATTGCCTCTAAAAGACTCAAAGGCATTCCTTCCAGATCCGATGGAAGTATATATAGGTAAGCATTGCTGTACAGCTCATCTAAGATTTCACCCTGGACAAAACCGGTAAAGAGGATTCTTTCATCTGATTTCGCCAATTCTTTTAATTCTTCCATAAAAGACTCTGTGTCACTGGAACCACCGGCAATCACCAGCTTTTTATCTGTTTTTACCTTCTTAAATGCCTCCACCAGATAGCGGATTCCTTTTTCTGGCACCAGTCTGCCAAGAAACAGAATATAGGAATCTTTTTCAAGTCCAAATTTTGCTGCTATCTGTCTAGCTGCCCGTAATTCCGGTCGATTTACACCATTAGGGATAAATCTTGTTTCTCTCCCATAGGTGTCCTTAAAATACGTTTGCACACCTTTACTTAAAACAATGATTTCATCTGCATATTTCACAGCATTCTTCTCACCCTGCCGGATAAATTTCGATCCAAATCCGGATTTCCATTTTTCACGCTGCCAGTCAATTCCATGAATCGTAACCACAACCCGCTTCCGAAACAATTTCGGCAGCCATGCAAAAAATGCCGGTCCCTCTGCATGAATATGCACTACATCATAATGTCCTATTGCGCTGAAAAACGCAGCAAAGAAAGAGGAACTCACTGCTGCCAGTCCTTTTCCTTCAATCGTCGGAACCTTTTTCTGGCAGATTCCTTCATATTCTGTTTTCTGATCATATTCCGCACCGCTGACATGATGTCCTGACCTGTTATAGCAGGTCACCGGATATCCGTCCTGCACCAGTCTGGTGCAAAGCTCCTTTACTACTATTTCAATTCCGCCTTCTCTGCTTAGTCTTTTCTGACCAAACATAGAAACTGCAAGCTTCTTTTTCATACTGTCTCCGTTTTTTATCATTCTCTGTCTTATGAAATCTATAAGGATATCCTGCACTCTACGCAGCCCCATCTCTCATAAACACCGCCAGCACCGTCTTCACCAGAATCTTCACATCCAGACCAAAGCTCCAGTTTTCGATGTATTCCCGGTCCAGCCGCACCACTTCCTCAAAATCCGTGATGTCGCTTCGACCGCTGACCTGCCACATTCCTGTGATACCCGGCTTGATGGCAAGGCGCGCTCGATGGTGAAGCTCATACAGGCTGACCTCTCCAATCAGCGGCGGCCTGGTTCCTACGATACTCATATCTCCCTTCAGCACATTGAAAAACTGGGGGAATTCGTCCAGACTTGTTTTCCGGATAAAATCTCCGACTCCTGTTTTTTTCGTTCCATCCGGAAGGATTTTATTGCCGATGACACGGGGATCGAAGTCCAGCTTGAACATCTTTCCGTCTCCCATTTTGTTTTCCTTCATCAGCTCTGCCTTCCGCTTTTCTGCATCCATATACATGCTTCGGAATTTGTACATTTTAAACCGGCGTCCGTTTTTTCCCACCCGCTCCTGTGAAAAGAAGATGGGTCCCGGGGAACTGATATAAATCACAGGTGCAATAAACAGGAAAATGATTCCTGTCAGCAGACAGCCTACCAGACCTCCTGCGATATCCATCATCCGCTTCATCACCAGCTGACGATCCGTGGCATAGTTAATACTGGTAGTCAGTACGGTATAGTTTCCCACCCGCTCGACAAACTGACGCTTTCCTGTTTTGTTGGAAACCTGCGCCAGATTCATATGTACGATGACTCCCGTTTCTGACAGGCGGTCAATCATCTCAGCCGGATAGGGAACTGATTTTGAGGCTACAATCAGCACCTCGTCGATCCATTCCTGACACACATATTCCGGCGCCGTTTCTTCGCTGGCTACTACTGGAATTTCTGCGATAATTTCTCCTGTTCTATCCTGATCCAGGATGACTGCTCCTGCAATCCGGTGTCTTCCATAGTTGTGATCCTTCATATTCTGAATCACTTCTTCTGCAATATCATTTGTTGTTACAATTAAAAGAGAACCTGCTGTTCCTGTTTCCATCTGTTTTCGAAGCAGCCGCTTCCACAGTTCCCGTACCAGATAGGTGAGAATGATGTAGAGAATGAAAGTCATCACCAGAGTAAATCTGGAAAATTCCTCCCCTTGCTGAAGCAAAAATAAATACAGAATCGTCAGGGCTCCTACAATCCCACTGTGCTGTACCGTGATTTTCATATTCTGATATGCGCCTCGCTTCAGAACATTTTTTAAGGTATCAAACATGAAAATCGTTACCAGATCTGCCAGCTCCAGAAATATGGCTATATTTCTGTAAATCTGAACAGAATAAAGATTTCCGCCGTATCCGGCCAGTGCATAGGCCATCACATAAGCGATTTGCAGACAAATCATATCCAGTATGATAAAATCCACATGCTTCTCCCATCCCTGTGCTTTTCTGTACATCTTCTCTTTTCCTCCCCTGTACCTGAATCCATTTTTGTATTCCCGATGTGTTCCCGTTTTTATAAAATCCCGCTGCAGCCTGTTCCCTTTCAGACTCAGCCGGTTATATTCCAAGTTAAATATTTTTTGCTTTTTTTATTTGCGATAACAGTTCAGCCATGCAAAGATTCAAATTTTGATATACTTTCTCATGTTCAAGAACCGGTTCCCCGGCCGCATTTCTGCAGCCGGAGTTTCGGCGTTTTTCTTCTTACGCTCCTGAAATCTGTCCTTTTATCAAGGTTCGATTACCGGGTCAGAATTCTTGCTGTACCGGAACCGTTAACACGAATGTTAATGGTCTGGGTTG
>ERZ835762.214-NODE-214-length-75954-cov-14.044375_pt1 | contig 75954 bp, 56 predicted proteins | sample MGYA00519687_ERZ835762 | MGnify/ENA primary metagenome ERZ835762 (study PRJEB31850, sample SAMEA3708783) | human gut metagenome | biome: human gut; feature: human-associated habitat; material: faeces | place: China | collected 2014 ... | reverse complement strand
TCTACTGATATCGGTTATAAAAAGAAAAAGCGTCTAGCTAAATCAGGAAAAGACAATACATTACATTTACAGCGTTGTTACATCCTTATGTAAAAGACGTTACATGCCGGGGAAAGACTCTTTACACACCGGGGTAAAGGCCGTTACATATCGGGGTAAAGGTAGTTACATCCTGGGGTAAATGGAGTTCCCCACTGAGGTAAATAAGTTATCCTGCTGGAGTGAATGAAGTGATATAGGCTTATCTGATGTCCGCCCCCCACATTAGTTTATTGCGAAGGGTATCAAAGAAAATATGGTTGAACCGTTTCACTACCTTTATGCTATAGTCGGCACGTGAGATGTGCAACTGGGTCGTTTCTTTGCAGGACTCGCTACGGCCGTCGATGGCAACCAAGAAGTTGTGGCTGCGGCTTTCCACATCAAGTGTAATTTCCCAGTCGTCACAAATGACGATGGGACGGACGTTGAGGCTGTGTGGAGCCACCGGGGTGATGGCAATGGTTTTACTGTGGGGCACAATGACCGGACCGCCGACGCTGAGTGAGTAGGCGGTGGAACCGGTAGGTGTGGAGATAACTAGGCCGTCAGCTTGATAAGTGGTCAACGGAGCGCCATTGATGGCGGCGTGGATACTGATCATGGACGAACTGTCCCGCTTCAATACGGCTATCTCATTGAGGGCGTAAGGGGATTGCATCAAGCGTTCATCGTCGCACCTCAGTTGCAGTACACTACGCTCTTCCACCTTATAGTGGTTGTTGTAGATTTCATCGAAGGTCTCTTCCATCTCTTCCGGTGAGATGTCGGCAAGGAAACCCAGCCGGCCGGTATTGATGCCCAATATGGGGATATTCTTCTTTCCTACACGGCTGGCTGCTTTCAGGAAAGTGCCGTCGCCACCGATGCTGATAACCATGTCGGCACAGAAATCATCTCCGTCAAACAATTCGGCGTCAGGTATGTTTAAATGTAAATCGGTAGTCAGGAAGTGATGGAATTCCCGGCAGATGCAGAGCTGTGCATTATGCTGTCCGAGCAACCGGAAGAGGTTTTCTGCATGCGAGGATTTCTTTGCTTGGTAGGTATTTCCGAATATGGCAAATTTCATAATCAATTCTGTTGGATTGAAGTGCAAAGATGCTATTTTTTTCTCAGAATGCTGCCAATATATAACTATTATTTGTACTTTTGTCCCAAACTATAAACCGAATTATGACTAGATTAAGCGTTAATATAAATAAGGTGGCAACGCTGCGCAATGCCCGTGGAGGTGATGTCCCGAATGTTGTGAAGGTAGCGCTGGATTGTGAAGACTTTGGTGCTGATGGCATTACGGTGCATCCCCGTCCTGACGAGAGGCATATCCGCCGTAAGGATGTATATGATTTGCGGCCGTTGCTGCGGACAGAGTTCAATATCGAGGGTTATCCTACACCCGAATTTATGGATTTGGTCTTGAAGGTGAAACCGCATCAGGTAACTTTGGTGCCCGACAGCCCTACACAGCTGACTTCAAACGCAGGCTGGGATACCAAGACCCATTTTGACTTCTTGAACGAAGTGTTGGATGAGTTCAACAATGCTGGTATCCGTACTTCCGTATTTGTTTCCACCGATGCCGAAATGATAGAATATGCTGCCAAAGCCGGTGCCGACCGCGTGGAGCTATATACGGAACCTTATGCTACGGCTTATCCCAAAGGACGGGAAGCGGCTGTAGCTCCTTTTGTCGAGGCTGCCAAGGTGGCCCGCAGCTTAGGTCTGGGGCTGAATGCCGGACATGATCTGAGTCTGGTGAATCTGAATTATTTTTATCAAAACATTCCGTGGCTGGACGAGGTATCCATCGGGCATGCGCTGATTAGTGACGCGTTGTATCTGGGATTGGAGCGTACGGTCAAGGAATATAAAAACTGTCTTCGCTGATGAATGTAATGTTGTTATTGGCCCAAGTGGCTCCGGCACTGACTGACTCTATTGCAGGTGCCAATCCGGTACTGACACAAGTAAACGCTTCCGACGAAATGAATTTATGGAGCATGGCCATCAAAGGTGGCTGGATTATGATTGTCTTGGGTTTGATGTCCGTACTTTGTTTCTACATCTTGTTTGAACGTAATTATGTTATCCGGAAGGCGGGGAAAGAAGACCCTCAGTTCATGGATAAAATAAAGGATTATATTTTGGGTGGGGAATTGAAAGCTGCCATTGCTTATTGTCGCAGTGTGGATACTCCCTCGGCCCGTATGATTGAAAAGGGTATCAGCCGTTTGGGACGCCCGGTGAACGATGTGCAGGCTGCCATCGAGAATGTGGGTAATATTGAGGTTGCCAAACTGGAGAAGGGAATGACGATTATGGCCACGATTTCCGGTGGCGCTCCTATGCTAGGCTTCCTTGGCACGGTGACGGGTATGGTACGTGCATTTTGGCAAATGGCAAATGCCGGAAATAATATTGATATAACGTTGCTTTCCGGTGGTATTTATGAGGCGATGATTACTACGGTGGGCGGTTTGATAGTCGGTATCATAGCTATGTTTGCCTACAATTACCTGGTGACATTGATAGATGGCGTGGTCAACAAGATGGAAGCCAAGACAATGGCATTCATGGATTTGTTGAACGAACCGGCGAAATGATTAATTAAAGAATTAAGAATTAAAACTTAAAGGCGTGTTAAAACGTAGAGCTAAAATATCACCCAATTTCAGTATGGCGTCCATGACGGACCTGATTTTCCTGCTGCTGATTTTCTTTATGATAACATCTACCATGGTATCGCCCAATGCTATCAAGGTACTGCTGCCGCAGGGAAAGCAACAGACTTCTGCAAAGCCTTTGACAAGAGTCATCATAGATAAGAATCTGAATTATTATGCTGCTTTTGGCAATGACAAGGAACTGTCTCTGACGCTTGAAGAATTGACTCCTTTCCTACAATCGTGTGCGGAGAGGGAGCCTGAAATGTATATAGCTTTGTATGCTGACGAAACAGTGCCTTACCGGGAAATCGTGAAGGTGCTGAACATTGCAAACGAGAATAAATTCAAGATGGTGCTGGCTACACGACCACCGGAAAACTAAATCGTACATTGTACATGGCTAAATTGTAAATGCAATGGTGAATCGGAAGAAGAAAGGAAAATATATAGGTATGGCAGGTGCACTTGTGGTGCATGTTGCCATTATTGCCCTTCTGATACTGGTAGGATTCACACCGCCGGAACCCTCGGAAGAAGGCGGTGTACCCGTTATGCTGGGAGAGGTGCCCGATGCACTGGGCGCTGCCGACCCTTCTTTAGTAAAGGTGGATGTCATGCCGGAGGAAACCGCTCCTCAGGTGCAGGAAACGGTGGAGCAGGACATCATTACGCAGGAAACTGAAGAAACCGTTGCCATAAAGCCCAAAGCCGAACCCAAGAAAAAGGAGGAGGTGAAGAAACCGGAAAAGACGGAAGCCGAAAAAGCGGAAGAGGCCCGCAAACTGGCAGCGGCAAAAGCCGAACGGGAACGTAAGGAAGCCGAGGAAGCTGCCCGTAAACGGGTAGCTGGCGCTTTTGGCAAAGGTGCCCAAATGGGTAGTAAAGGCGATACGGAAGGCGAAGGTATTCAAGGAAGTCCTACGGGAAATGCTCCGTCCGGAGCCACTTCGGGTACGGGAGGCTACGGCTCGTTTAATTTGGGCGGACGTTCTCTTGGTGAGGGCGGATTGCCGCGGCCGGTATATAATGTGCAGGATGAAGGTAGGGTTGTGGTGACCATCACAGTGAACCCTGCCGGACATGTGATAGCAACCAGCATCAACCGCCAGACCAATACCGTCAATCCCGCATTGCGGAAAGCGGCGGAGGATGCTGCCAAGAAAGCCCGTTTCAATGCGGTAAGCGGCTTGAACAATCAGACGGGAACAATAACGTATTATTTTAATCTAAAATAAGAGGAGGAACAATTATGGGTACAGTTTATGTTTTTTTTGCCGACGGATTTGAAGAAATAGAAGCTTTTACTTCTGTGGATGTGATGAGACGCGCCGGACTGAACGTAGAAATGGTGACGGTAACCCCTGATGAAATAGTGACGGGAGCACACGATGTTCCGGTCTTGTGCGATAAGAATGTAGTGAACTGCGACTTCTTTGATGCAGAGCTTGTATTATTGCCTGGCGGTATGCCGGGTGCGTCCACTTTGGAGAAGTGTGGAGAACTGCGTAATCTGGTACTGCGTTTTGCCCAAGAGCAGAAACCGATTGCTGCTATTTGTGCGGCTCCTATGGTATTGGGTAAGCTGGGATTGCTGAAAGGCAAGAAGGCTACTTGCTATCCCGGCTTTGAACAGTATTTGGAAGGTGCCGAATGTACGGGTGCTCCGGTAGAAAGAGATGGCAATATCATCACTGGTAAAGGACCGGGCGCTGCCATGGAGTTTGCATTGGCCGTAGTGGAGCTGTTGCAAGGCAAAGAGAAGGTGCAGGAACTGAAAGAAGCTATGTGCGTAACGGATTTATGATTTTAAATCATAAATCATAAATCATAAATCATAAATGGTTCAGTATGCTCTGATTGTTGCCGGTGGTAAGGGGTTGCGCATGGGGACCGAACTCCCCAAACAGTTTCTCCCGATAGGGGGGAAACCTGTTTTGATGCGCACTCTGGAGGCGTTTTATGACTACAATGCTGAGATACGGATAATATTGGTGCTTCCCCACAGCCAGCAGGATTACTGGAGGCAGCTGTGCAGGGAGTACTGTTTTTCATTGCCGCATGCCATTGCAGATGGAGGGGAGACGCGGTTCCACTCCGTAAAGAACGGTTTGGCTTTGGTCAAGACACCTGCTTTGGTCGGTGTGCACGATGGGGTGCGTCCGTTCGTGGCCCGGGAAGTGATTGCACGCTGTTATGACTTGGCGGCCGAGAAAAAGGCCGTAATTCCGGTAATCGGTGTGGTGGAGACCGTTCGCCGTATGGAAGGGGAAAGCAGTGTGACTGTCGGCAGGGATGATTATAGATTGGTGCAGACTCCCCAGGTTTTTGATGCGGAACTGCTGAAAGCGGCATACGAGCAGCCCTATACACCCCATTTTACCGATGATGCTTCTGTGGTGGAGGCATTGGGTGTATCTGTCTTTTTGACGCCGGGAAACCGGGAAAACATTAAAATAACCACTCCTTTTGATTTAAAAATAGCCACAGCTCTGATAGGTTCATGTTCGATTTAGCCACGCGTGACATAAAATATTTGTCGGGCGTCGGGCCGCAGCGTGCTTCGGTGCTCAATAAGGAATTGGGCATTTACTCCTTGCACGATTTGCTATATTACTTTCCATATAAATATGTAGACCGCAGTCGGATTTATTATATTCAGGAGATCGATGGGACGATGCCCTATATTCAGCTGAAAGGTGAAATACTAAGTTTTGAGACGGCTGGAGAAGGGCGCCAGCGCAGGTTGATTGCTCATTTCTCGGACGGTACGGGGGTGGTGGACCTGGTTTGGTTCCAGGGCATCAAATATTTGGTAGGGAAGTATAAAGTGCATCAGGAATATATTGTGTTCGGAAAACCGACCTTCTTCAATGGTAGAATAAATATGGCTCATCCGGATATAGACTCTGCTTCGGATTTGAAATTGTCGTCCATGGGGTTACAACCTTATTATAATACGACTGAAAAGATGAAACGGAGTTCTCTCAATTCGCATGCCATCGAGAAGATGATGAATACGGTGGTGCAGCAGTTGCGTGAGCCGTTGCCCGAGACCCTTTCTCCCGCTATACTTGCCGAGCATCATCTGATGCCGTTGACGGAAGCTTTGGTCAATATACACTTTCCCGCTAATCCGGATTTATTGCGTAAGGCACAGTATCGCCTGAAGTTTGAGGAGCTCTTTTACGTACAGTTGAATATCCTGAGGTATGCAAAAGACCGTCAGCGGAAATATCGCGGTTATATTTTTGAAAGGGTGGGCGAAGTGTTCAATACCTTCTACTCCCGTAATCTTCCTTTTGAACTGACCAATGCACAGAAGCGGGTATTGAAGGAAATCCGTAAGGATGTAGGCTCAGGAAAGCAGATGAACCGCTTGCTGCAAGGGGATGTGGGAAGTGGAAAGACGCTTGTCGCACTGATGAGTATGTTGATGGCGCTCGATAATGGTTTTCAGGCATGCATGATGGCACCTACCGAGATTTTGGCAAACCAGCACTATGAAACCATCCGTGAGCTGCTGTATGGAATGGAGGTACGTGTGGAACTGTTGACCGGTTCTGTTAAGGGCAAGCGGCGCGAAGCTATCCTTGTCGGTTTGTTGACGGGAGACATACATATACTGATAGGTACCCATGCCGTCATTGAAGATACGGTGAATTTTGCTTCGCTCGGTTTGGTTGTGATTGACGAGCAGCATCGTTTCGGTGTGGCCCAACGGGCACGGTTGTGGACAAAGAATGTGCAGCCTCCCCATGTATTGGTGATGACGGCAACCCCGATTCCCCGTACATTGGCAATGACGCTTTATGGCGATTTGGATGTGTCTGTCATCGATGAATTGCCTCCCGGACGTAAACCGATTGTCACTCTTCATCAGTTTGATAGCCGTCGGATAAGCTTGTATCAGTCCATGCACAAGCAGATTGCCGAAGGCCGGCAGGTCTATATTGTCTACCCGCTGATTAAGGAAAGCGAAAAGATTGACTTAAAGAACCTTGAAGAAGGGTATCTGCATGTTTGTGAAGAGTTTCCCGAGTATAGGGTTTGCAAGGTACATGGAAAGATGAAACCTGCTGAAAAGGATGCTCAGATGCAATTGTTTGTATCCGGCGAGGCACAGATAATGGTGGCTACCACCGTGATTGAGGTAGGTGTAAATGTGCCCAATGCTTCGGTGATGGTGATTGAGAACGCCGAGCGTTTCGGGCTGTCCCAGCTTCATCAGCTTCGGGGACGTGTAGGACGTGGAGCTGACCAGTCCTATTGTATCCTGGTTACCGGCTACAAGTTGGCGGAGGATACAAGGAAGCGTTTGGAGATAATGGTGCGGACTAATGACGGCTTTGAAATAGCGGAAGCAGACTTGAAACTACGTGGTCCTGGAGATTTGGAAGGGACACAGCAGAGCGGCATTGCTTTCGACCTGAAGATTGCCGATATAGCCCGTGACGGACAATTGCTGCAATATGTCCGTGAAGTGGCGCAAACGGTGGTGGATGCAGATCCACATGGCATGTTGCCTGAGAATGAGGTCTTGTGGCGACAACTGAAAGCGTTGAGAAAAACGAACATTAATTGGGCTGCCATTAGCTGAAAAAACGGTTAAACATGCACTTTTATTGCATTTTATGTTGTAAAACATGTTTGCTTGTAAATCTCCTATCCATAGGGAATTAAGGCTTCTTTGCGGGCCTTGTAGTTCCCTCCACTTCGAAAAAATAGTTAATGACTGATGTCGTTTTTCAGAGAGAAATGTTACCTTTGGGAGAATTTTTGAAAATCAATCTGGATATTCGCATAGAACAGGTGGTGTTTGATTTGCCGAGATGCTTGCAACGGATATCAAAATGAATGACGAAACGGATGAATTTTAATTGGATAAAAACTGCTTTATTGGCTGCGACGGCAATGGTTAGCTTGAATTCTTTCTCGCAAGACCTGATTGCCCGCCAGGCCCCTATCGACAGAAAACTTAAGAGTGTTGATTCACTGGCTTTGCAAAAACAGATACGTGCAGAACAATCATTGTATCCGGGTTTGGATTTGTATCCCAACTGGAACAACGAATTCGTACAAGCCTATGGCAATGCGATTGTGCCTGAGAGCTATACATTTGATTTGACAGGTTTCTGTATGCCTACTCCCAATACCCGTATCACAGATGTATTCGGTTACCGTCCCCGGAGAAGAAGAGCTCATTATGGTTTGGATATCAAGGTGTATGTAGGCGATACAATCCGTGCGGCTTTTGATGGAAAAGTACGCGTTGTCAAGAATCAAGGTCGTCGTGGATACGGCAAATACGTCGTTATTCGTCACGACAATGGCTTGGAAACCGTTTACGGACACTTGTCTAAACAATTAGTTGATACAAACCAGTTGGTAAAAGCCGGCGAACCGATTGCATTGGGAGGAAATACCGGACGTTCTACCGGTTCACACCTTCACTTTGAAACCCGTTTCTTGGGTATTCCCATCAATCCTGCGCTTATGTTTGATTTTGAAAAGCAGGATATCGTAGCTGATTCCTATACTTTCCATAAAACAAAAGGCTCTTCCGGTACGGCGCGTAGCATGGCATCGGGTGAAGGTCTGTTCTATAAGGTAAAGAAGGGAGACACATTGGGACGGATTGCAGCACGTCAGGGAACCTCCATCGACAAGCTTTGCAAACTGAACAGAATTACGCGTAAAACAATCCTGAGACCGGGACAAGTATTGCGCTGCTCATAAAAACGTAAACAATCTCTATAGAAGAGGGTACTTTAATAGATTTTAGAGTGCCCTCTTTTTCTTTTTCTTTAATTATTCCTATCTTTGCAGCGCACTGTGAAAAAAGGAAATGAAAGATACCAAGCAACAATTTGAACATGTCATTGCGGTTTGCCGTGACTTGTTCTCTAAGAAACTTCATGATTACGGTCCGGCGTGGCGCATTCTTCGTCCGTCTTCCGTAACAGATCAGATATTCATCAAAGCCAACCGTATCAGAAGTATTGAAACGAAAGGGGTGACTTTGGTAGACGAAGGCATCCGTTCTGAATTCATAGCTATTGTCAACTATGGAATTGTAGGGCTGATACAGTTGGAACTTGGTTATGCCGAAGCTGCCGATATGACCAATGAAGAGGCATTGGTGCTGTATGACAAATATGCCAAAACCTCTTTGGAGCTGATGCTTGCCAAAAATCATGACTATGATGAGGCTTGGCGTAGTATGCGTATCAGTTCGTATACGGATTTGATATTGATGAAGATTTACCGGACAAAGCAGATTGAAAGCTTGTCCGGAGCGACTTTGGTTTCGGAAGGTATTGATGCCAACTATATGGATATGATTAACTATTCTGTATTCGGCTTAATTAAGATTAAATTTGGAGATTGACAAGAAACATATTGTCGGGAAAGTTTGGGTGAACCTCTGCCGTTTTCTGCTGGGGGCTTTGTTCATATTTTCCGGATTTGTGAAAGCTGTTGATCCGTTGGGTTTCTTCTATAAAATTCAAGATTACCTGACGGCTTTCGGCATGATTTCCTGGTTTCCTTCTTATGCGCCCTTGCTGGTAGGGATAGCGTTGTCTGCCATAGAGTTCAGTGTAGGTGTTTTCTTGTTTTTGGGTATACGCCGGAAGGTGGCATCTGTATTGGCATTATTGCTGATGGTTGTAATGACTCCGCTAACACTTTATCTGGCTTTGGCGAATCCGGTATCCGACTGCGGATGCTTCGGTGATGCGTGGATATTGACCAATTGGCAGACTTTCGGCAAGAACGTAGTATTGTTGGTGGCGGCAGTATCTGTATTCAAGTGGCAGGATTTACTGGTGCGTTTCATTACTCCGAAGATGGAGTGGATGATTTCCATGTATACGTTTCTATTTGTGTTTGCGTTGTCCTTCTATTGCCTGGAGAATTTGCCGATACTTGATTTCCGACCTTACAGAATTGGAGCGAATATCAAGGCGGGCATGGAAATTCCGGAAGGTGCTAAACCAAGCGTGTTTGAAAGCCGGTTCATTTTGGAAAAAGGAGGAAAGCGTCAGGAATTTACATTGGACAACTATCCGGACAGTACATGGACGTTTGTAGAATCGCGTACGATACTGAAGGAAAAAGGTTATGAACCTCCCATTCATGATTTTTCCATGATGAGTCTGGATACATGGGAAGATATAACGGACAGCGTACTGTCGGATAAAGGATATACGTTTCTGCTGGTTGCCCATCGGATAGAAGGAGCGGACGACAGTAACATCGACCTTATCAATGAAATATACGATTACAGTGTGGAGCATGGTTATGGCTTTTATGCCTTGACTTCATCTCCGGAAGACGAGATAGAATTGTGGCGTGACAAGACTGGAGCGGAATACCCTTTCTGCCAGACAGATGATATTACGCTGAAGACCATTATCCGTTCAAATCCCGGTTTGCTGTTGGTAAAGGACGGAACAATTTTGAATAAGTGGAGTGACAACCGGCTGCCTGATGAATATGTGCTGACCGATAGCCTGGACAAGTTGGAATTGGGCAAGCAGAAGCAGGAAAGTGACTTACAAACAATAGGCTATGTGTTGCTGTGGTTCATCCTTCCTCTGATGATGGTGCTTTGTGTCGATATTTTAGTCGTAAGGCGCCGGGAGAAACAACGCCTCAGACAACAATAGTATCAAATAGTAAATAGTAAATTGTCAAATAGTAAATACATTAACCCTTTTAATAATAAAACAAAATGAGAAAAAACATTGTTGCAGGAAACTGGAAAATGAACAAAACCCTCCAAGAGGGTATTGCTCTTGCAAAAGAACTGAATGAAACATTGGCTAACGAAAAGCCTAACTGTGATGTAATCATCTGTACTCCGTTTATCCACCTGGCTTCTGTTACTCCGTTGGTAGACGCTGCAAAGATCGGTGTAGGTGCTGAAAACTGTGCAGACAAAGCTTCAGGTGCATATACAGGTGAAGTTTCAGCTGAAATGGTTGCTTCTACAGGTGCAAAATATGTAATTCTGGGACACTCTGAACGTCGTGCATACTACGGTGAAACAGTTGCTATCCTGGAAGAAAAAGTAAAATTGGCTTTGGCTAACGGTCTGACTCCGATTTTCTGTATCGGTGAGGTATTGGAAGAACGTGAAGCAAACAAGCAGAATGAAGTGGTAGCCGCTCAGCTGGCTTCTGTATTCTCTTTGTCTGCCGAAGATTTCTCTAAGATTATTTTGGCTTACGAGCCGGTTTGGGCTATCGGTACCGGTAAGACTGCTACTGCAGAACAAGCACAGGAAATCCACGCTTTCATCCGTTCCTTGATTGCTGAAAAGTATGGTAAGGAAATTGCTGACAACTGCTCTATCCTTTATGGTGGCAGCTGTAAGCCTTCTAATGCAAAGGAACTGTTTGCCAACCCGGATGTTGACGGCGGTCTGATTGGTGGTGCTGCCTTGAAGGTTTCTGACTTCAAGGGTATCATCGATGCCTTTAATTAAATAGTTGAAAGCTGAAAGTTGAAAATTGAAAATGGATTGCATGTTGTATCTGCATGACTGTTTTTCATTTTCTATTTTCCATTTTCAGCTTTCCATTTTCCGTTATATAAAGATATTGACTCATGAAAAAGCTTGGTTTACTTTTAGTTGCATGTTTCGCTTTTGCAACGATTTCTGTAGCGCAGAATAATATTGTGAAAAGCCTGGAACGTAATGTGCCGGGACAAGGCAAGGTGACTATCCATCAAGATGCACGCATTGCGGCATTGATAGGTTCGGAGTATGTTCCTGCCGGTTCGGATGAGCAGAAAGTGATTAAAAGTTCGGGTTACCGCATACAAGTTTATGCAGGGAATAATACCCGTCAGGCCAAGAACGAAGCTTATGCGGTAGCTACCCGCATCAAGGAACATTTTCCCGAACTTACAGTTTATACCTCTTTCAATCCCCCTCGTTGGCTGTGCCGTGCAGGAGATTTCCGCAGTATCGAAGAAGCGGATGCCATGATGCGTCAGTTGCGGGCTACTGGTGTATTCAAGGAAGTTTCTATCGTGAAAGAGCAGATAAACATCCCCTTATAAAGAATTATCATGTTAGGAAAAGAAGAAATTGTATCTCCTTCATTAGATGAATTGAAGGAACATTATCACCGCATCCTTACTCTGTTGGGTGAAGATGCCGGACGTGAAGGTTTGCAGAAGACACCTGAACGGGTGGCGAAGGCCATGTTGTCGTTGACGAAAGGGTATCATATGGACCCGCACGAGGTACTCCGTTCGGCCAAATTTCAAGAGGAATACAGTCAGATGGTGATTGTGAAAGACATTGACTTCTTCTCGCTTTGCGAACATCACATGCTTCCCTTCTACGGAAAGGCACATGTGGCATATATTCCTAACGGCTACATTACCGGACTGAGCAAGATAGCCCGCGTAGTGGATATTTTCTCTCACCGCCTGCAAGTGCAGGAACGTATGACTCTCCAAATAAAAGAGTGTATTCAGGAGACGCTGAATCCGCTGGGGGTTATGGTTGTTGTGGAAGCCAAACACATGTGCATGCAGATGCGCGGAGTAGAGAAACAGAACTCCATTACCACTACATCCGATTTTACCGGAGCATTCAACCAAGCGAAGACTCGCGAGGAATTTATGAATTTAATCAGGCATAATTCTTGACGGAGAACTCCCCGAATTGAATTTAAAAATTCAGGATGACTCTGTCTCCCAGCCGCTTTGCCATGATGCTTTTTACTTTGTTCAATTCGTTGTAGCGCTCCATGATGCTGTTACACTGGGTTTCATCATTGGCTATGGCAGGGTTCTGTAACGCAAATAGGGTATGCTTCAATTCTTCGCAGACGATGGCATATTTGAAGTTTATCATTAACCGTGGAATTAGCTCATAGAGGCGTTCTTCGTCCGTTACCATTTGTTCTATCTGTGATTTCCTTAACTGATAGCGGTTGCTGATAAGCTCCACACTCAGCTTGCTGATGACGGGGTCGGGATGCGCCACAAAATACCGTTCGGCGGTAAAACCCTCATTGTGGATACGTTCGGCAGCCTCTGTCAGGATTTGCCGGTGAAGCGGATTGTGGAAGGCAAGTTCGTCTTCTTTTAAATCATTGACTATATATTCAGTTACAGTGATAGGGGTTTCCTGCCCCTCTTCATTGGTGACATTGCACATCACCCGCTCACCATAGAGCACTACCATCTTCAGAATAAGTCGTTCGTATTTATAGAACTCCTGGCCCTCCTTGCCCTCCTGCGGGATGAAGGATACATATTCTTCCTCGGGTGGAAAAGGTGGAGGTGTTTCGGAAGGGAGACCGGCAGGCAGTGATTGGGACGGATAGCCAGCTTGTTGTGCGTCGGGGTTGGTAGCTGCAGTATGACTGCCATTGACCCCCGTTTCTGCATTGGCTCTTGCGGCATTGGCCGACCGACGCTCACGTTCTGCTCGCTCAGCTTGTTGCTCGGCTTGCTTTTCGCGACGCTTGGCAACCTCAGAAACCAGCAGTTTATCTTCTACGTGCAATAATTGGGCGCACTCCTTGATATAGACATCACGCACAATGGCTTCGGGAATGATGGAAATGCTCTGCACAAGGTTTCCGATAAGCTCGGCACGCTTGATGGGGTCTTTTCCAGCATCTTCCAGCAACAGATTGGTTTTGAAGCGGATAAAGTCCGTTTCATTCTCTTGTATGAAGGCCTGGAACTCCGTCGCATTGTGTTTGCGTGCAAAGGAGTCCGGGTCGTCACCATCGGGCAGGAGGCAGACTTTGACGTTCATGCCTTCTTCCAGCAACATATCAATACCTCGGATAGAGGCCTTTATACCGGCAGCGTCACCGTCGTAGAGCACTGTCATATTGTTGGTGAAACGATGAATCATCCGGATTTGTCCGGATGTCAATGCTGTGCCCGAAGAGGCAACCACATTCTCTATGCCCGATTGGTGCATGGAAATGACGTCTGTATAACCTTCGACCAGAAAACAACGGTCTTGTTTCACAATGGCTTGTTTGGCAAAATATATGCCGTACAGTTCATTGCTTTTATGGTAAATCTCCGATTCAGGCGAGTTGACGTACTTCACCTTGACGCCTTTGGTGGCGCCGGCAAGCACACGTCCCCCGAAAGCCACCACCTTGCCGGAGAGAGTGTGTACCGGAAAGATGACCCGACCCCAGAAGCGGTCGCGCAGTCGGTGGTCGTCCGTCTCGTAGCAGAGGCCGGTCTTGACAAGATAATCCTTTTTATAGCCTTTTTTCAAAGCTTCCTGGGCAAGGGCATCGTGGCTCTCGGTACAATAGCCCAACTGGAACTTCTCGATGATGTCATCCCGGAAGCCGCGGCTGCGGAAATAGGCCATGCCGATACTCCGTCCGTCTACGTGGTTCTTTAGGATATTCTGGAAGTAGTCACGGGCAAAGTTGTTCACAATGAAGAGGCTTTCCCGTTCGCTCTGTGCTATCTTCTCCTCGCTGGATAGTTCGCGTTCTTTGATTTCAATGCCGTATTTTTTTGCGAGATATTTCAGCGCCTCAGGATAAGACATCTGTTCGTGCTCCATGATGAAATGCACTGCATTTCCTCCTTTTCCACAGGCAAAGCACTTGCAGAGCCCTTTGGCGGGGGATACATAGAAAGAAGGGGTTTTGTCATCGTGGAAGGGACACAGTCCTACATAATTCACGCCGCGTTTGCGCAGGGTAACGAAGTCCGATACGACATCGTATATTTGTGCGGCATCGAGAATTCTGTCTATAGTGGGTTGGTCTATCATGAAAGCGGTTCTATTAACAGTGCAAAGATAGGAAAAATCCCTCGTTGAGGACGAGGGAACCTGATGTTTTCACAATGGACATTTTATCTATTTAATCTTTTCTCTGATTTTGGTCAGATACTTCTTCATGCCTTCCGCATCCTTGTTGTTGATGATTTCCAGCAGATTCTTCAGTTCCAGGCGGATGTTCTCCACTTGTGAGGGAGTGCGCGGGTTGAAGAGAATTTCTTGGAGCAAGTAGTCATCTTCACTCAGCAGTCCTTTGGCAATAGCCATGTGCTTCTTGAATGTAGTGCCTGGAGCTTCCTGGTGTTTCATTACCGCTGCAAACACGAAGGTGGATACAAACGGAATGGACAGCGAATAGGCTACAGTCTCATCATGCTCGTCGAATGTATATTCGAAGATGTTCAGTTTCATTGTCTGGTAGAGGTCCTTGAAGAAGATTTTTCCCAAGTGGTCACCTTCGCTGATGATGATGGCATTCTCTGTATTCAGATTGCTGAGACTGGCAAAAGTAGGGCCGAACATGGGATGTGTCGATACATATCGGAAACCGCTTTCTTCGTAAAATTTCTTCAATCCGGTCTTTACCGAAGCAATGTCACTGATGATGCAGTCCTTAGGCAGTACTGGCAGCACTTGGCGGAAAGCGTCCAGCGTGTATTTCACCGTAACGGCATTGATGACCAGCTCCGGCTCGAAGTCCTTGATTTCTTCCAGTGTGGTGAAGCGGTAGGTGTTGTAGACAAAACGCAGTTGGTGCGGATTGACGTCGAACACAGCCGTCTCATGCTGGAAACTCAATATATCTGTAAAGAAAGAGCCCATTTTCCCGGCTCCAAGTATTAGTATTCTCATGATGTTTAATGTGCTAATGTGCTAATGTGCTAATGTGCTAATGTGCTAATTGCCATGCGGCATCACTGCGCAGCCAATTAGCACATTGGCACATTAGCATATTAAATAATTACTTATTTATAATTTCCATTTGTTGCCTCACACTCTCTTCGTGTATCGCCTCAAATACCTTTTTGATGAATTCAGCATCCATGCCACACAATGCGCCTTGCGAGCCGCGTTTCTCGAGGATTTCGTTGTAGCGTCCGGTTTGCAGGATGGTCATGTCATGCTCTTTTTTGTATGTACCGATTTCACGTGCCACACGCATCCGTTTGGCCAGCTCCTGAATAAGATTGTTGTCGCATTCGTCTATCTGCTTGCGCAATTCGCTGAGGTTCTCGGTGCTTTGTGTTTCCTTGCGGATGACCAGCAGGTTGAGGATGTAATCCAGCACATCCGGGGTGACTTGCTGGGCTGCATCGCTCCAGGCACAGTCCGGGTTGCAGTGGCTCTCGATAATCAGTCCGTTGAAACCCAAATCCATAGCTTGCTGGCAGAGTGGAGCAACCAGTTCGCGCTTTCCACCTATGTGGCTGGGGTCGCAGATAATAGGAAGGTTGGGAATTCGGCGGCGCAGCTCAATGGGGATATGCCATTGGGGCAAGTTACGGTAGAGCTTTTTGTCATAGCTGCTAAATCCGCGGTGGATGGCACCCAGGCGTTTCAAGCCTGCATTGTTGATACGTTCCAAAGCTCCAATCCACAGCTCCAGGTCAGGATTTACCGGATTCTTCACCAGTACCGGGATATCTACGCCTTTCAGTGCATCGGCAATTTCCTGTACGGCGAAAGGATTGGCGGTGGTACGTGCACCTACCCAAAGAAGGTCAATTCCAGCCTTCAGGCATTCGTATACATGTTTGGCGGTAGCAACTTCTGTTGAAACGTACATGCCGGTTTCTTTCTTTACCTCCTTCAGCCATGCAAGGCCGTCTACGCCTACTCCTTCGAAGCCGCCCGGTTTGGTGCGCGGTTTCCAGATACCGGCACGGAATAGCTTGAGGCCTTTGTCTGCCAATTGTTTGGCGGTGCTCATTACTTGTTCTTCGGTTTCGGCACTGCAGGGGCCGGCTATTACCATAGGGCGTTTGTCTTCAACACCAGGTAATGTGATAGGTTCTAATTCGAGTTCCATATTCTTTATTTGTTTAATAATATTCTTTAATTATGCTTTTTCTTCCTTGTGACGTTTCCTCCTTTTCAGAAGACCTTCTGAGCAAGGTCCCGGAGATTTAGTAAAACGTCGGAGAAGATTTACTAAATCGTTCCTCCCGTTTTAGTGAATCTCCGGTGGAGTTTTAGTAAACGGGATTCCGGCTTTAGGGTGTTCATCTCTTACTTGTAAGCATTTATTTCATGTCCTTGATACGCTTCAATGCTTCTGCCAGTTTATTGTCCTTACAGCAGAGGGAGATGCGGATATACCGTTTCCCGTTACTTCCGAAGATAAACCCGGGAGTAATGAATACTCTGGCTTTATGCAGCACGTGTTCAGTCAGTTCTTCCACGTCTGTACAGCTGTCGGGGATTTTGCCCCAGAGGAACATGCCTACCTGGTTTTCGTCGTAGGTGCAACCCAAGGTATGCATGATTTCTCCTGCCAACTGACGGCGGTTACGGTAATTCGCGTTGTTGCCGTCATACCAGTCTTGCTCTGCTTCCAGGGCAGTGGCGGCTGCCAGTTGCATGGCACGGAACATACCGCTGTCGATGTTGCTCTTTACTTTCAATATCCATTGCACGAAGTCGGCATTCGAGGCAAGCATGCCGATACGCCATCCCGGCATGTTGTGGCTTTTGCTCATGGAATTGAATTCTATGCAGCACTCTTTGGCACCCGGAATACTGAGGATGCTGATGGGATGTTCGTTCAGGATGAAACTGTAGGGGTTGTCGTTTACGATGACGATGTCCTTGCGGCGTGCGAAGTCCACCAGTTTCCGGTACAGTTCCGGTGTTGCGTTCGCCCCGGTGGGCATATTGGGATAGTTGGTCCACATCAGTTTTACACGGCTCATGTCCATCCGTTCCAGTTCGTCGAAGTCGGGCATCCAGCCGTTTTCTTCTTTCAAGTTATAGTTCACGACCTCGGCACCCAGAATCTTGCTTAATGAAGTATAGGTGGGATAGCCGGGATTGGGAACCAATACTTGTTCACCGGGGTTGACAAAGGCCAGCGTCACGTGCAGGATGCCTTCTTTGGAGCCGATGAGCGGTTGTATCTCTGTGTTGGGATTCAATGCTACACCGTACCATTTTTTGTACCAGTCCGCAAAACCGCGGCGCAGTTCGGGGATACCTACGTAGGGCATGTAACCATGTCCGTCCGGATTGCAGGCAGCTTCGCAAAGTGTTCGGATTGTCTTTTCGGAAGGCGGCATGTCGGGGCTTCCGATTCCCAGGCTGATGACATCCATTCCTTCGGCATTCATTTGTGCCACTTCTTTCAGCTTCTTCGAGAAGTAGTATTCGCTTACGCTTGCCAGGCGGTCGGCAGGCTTTATTCTACACGTTTGATTTTCCATCTTCATATTCTCCTAATATTTTCAGTTCTTTGGTCAGCGGTGTGATGGCCGCAATGGATTGTTTATATCTCAGTACATTGTCGAAGACGACATCTACGTAAAACTGGTATTCCCATTCACGCCCGATGATGGGCAGTGATTGTATCTTGGTCAGGTTGATGCGGTAGAAAGACAAAATAGACAATACCTGGGAAAGGCTTCCTTCAGTATGGGGAAGTGTGAATACCATGCTTGCCTTGTTGACGTCCTTGCTGCGATGCCGGTTCAGTTCATCTACTTGCCAAGAGTCGGCTACGACCAGGAAACGGGTGAAGTTATGTTTGTTGGTTTCGATACCTTCCTGCAGGACCTTCATGCCATAACGCTCTGCAGCAGCTTTGGAGCAGATAGCTGCATGGCCTTTCAGATGTTCCTGTTGGATGATTTCGGCACTGCGGGCGGTATCTTCGCCTTCCACCACTTTGATTCCGGGGTGTTGCCCCAGGAATTCACGGCATTGCATCAGGGCGATAGGGTGGGAGTTGACTTCGGTAATATCATCCCAGTCTTCATCGGGCAGGCAGACAAAACTATGGGAAATACGCAGCTTGTACTCGCCGACAATCTGTGCGCCACTTTGGCGTAATAGCTCATTGTTATGCAGCAAACTACCTGCAATGGTGTTTTCTATTGCCAGCATTCCTATGGTCTGACTGTCTTTTTTGATGGCACCGAACACGTCTTCAAAGTTGGCGCAACAGATTAACTCTATTTCTTCTCCTTCGAAGTACTTGTGTGCGGCGATGTCGTGATACGAGCCTAATGTTCCTTGAATGGCTACCTTTTTCATTATTTTTATTTTCTTGGTTATGCTATAAAAAAAATCCCGCTTCCATACGATGGAGCGGGATTCTGTATATTTACTTGTTTCTCTATTCAGTCCTTAAGCATCACTGTCACTTGATACATACAAACTCCCGCTCTACTTTCTGGCTAAAGTAAAAGTAAAAAAAGAAGTAATATGCATAAGTAAATGACTTCATACTTGTATTCTCTGTTTTTGAATTACGTGACAAAAGTAATGCTTTTCTTTTATATACAAACAAAAAACAATGTTTTTTTTAGGGATAGTAGCAATTTAACTTATTTCCCTTTAACTTGTACAATGACTTGAACCGGACGATGGTCGGATGAAATGGTGTCTTCTATGACTTTCCGGTATTGTACGTCAAACCGATACCCATTCTTGGAATAGCCGTAGATGTAGTCTATACATCGGTTGGGACGGTCTGCCGGGAAAGTATAAGAGGTTGTGTCATTGAGGGTGGCAAAATGTTTTGCCAATTCCAGCTGGGGAGCGCTTGCTGGTGCAGAGTTCATGTCGCCTGCCATAAAGATGGGCTTATCGACGTTTTGCAAGGCTTTTTCTATCAATGGTACGGCAAGGAGCTGGTCTTCTGGAGTGAGGGACTGGTGTGTGGCACAAAATACATAATCTTTAAATTCTGCAATAATGAGGGTACGTTTTTCTTCCCGTCCGGGCATTGGAATGATTTTGTATTGTATGGGTATCTCTCTGGAGAGGATTCCGATGCCGTAGCTTCCACCCTGAAAAGGAATGGCTGCTGCATAAGTCCCGTGCATTCCGGTCAGTTTTTCTAGTTCTCCGAGAGCATGGATTCCTTTGTTGCGCACCGTTACACTGTCAAGTTCCTGCAGGGCGACTATGTCCGGAGAAGTTTGACTGATAACATTGGCAATGCGTCGGTAATTGTACTCCTTGTCCATACCGATGCAATTATGTACGTTATAGGACAATATGTTCACTTGCTGTGCATGGGCAGGTGCGAACATCAGTACAAAAAGTACTGATAGAAATAAATTTCGTTTCATTGGCGGCAATAATTGAATTTGTTATAATCCTAGGATATTACCGGTACTTCCCCCCGGTTGGTTACCATATTGTCCGTTAAAGTTCTGTATCTCTTTAGGATTGAGTTCCAGTCCTTTCTTCATGTCTTCTGCAGAACCTTCCTTGTCGCCGTTCAGCAACTTGGCACGTCCGCGCTCATGATAGGCCTCTGCGAAATTAGGGGTCAGTTCTGTGGCTTCCGTAAAGAGCTCGATGGCTTCTGCCAGCTTGTTTTGGGTGATGTAAAGCTGTCCTAAGTAGAGGAAGGCTTGTTCGTTGAAGGGATTCAACTCCGTCACTTTCTGATAGCTGCTTTCTGCTTTTTCTTTGTTTCCCGTAGCTTCTTCTATCTTTCCGCGGAGCAAGATGGCACTTTCGTCTTCCGGGTCTTGTGCCAGAATGGTGTCTATGTCTTCCATCGCTTCCTTGTATTGCTGCATTTGGACCAGTGCTTCGGCACGGAGCAGACGTGCTTCGATGAAATCATCTTTCAGTACGATGGCTTTCGTAAGATGAGCGATGCACATGATGCCGTCCCCTTGCCCATTGTCTGCTTTGCCTAGCAGGTAGTGTGCCATGGCGTTGCCTTCTTCTATTTCGATAGCTTTCTTTGCCGCTCCTGCCATGGCGGGATAGTCTTCCTGCATGTAGCATACGTTGGCTAGACTGAGGTAGGTGGAGGTATGTTCCGGCTCTATTTCGGTCATACGTTCCAGCAGTTTGTGTGCCTCGTCCAGTTCGTTGGTCTGGGTGTAGACTTGGGCAAGGTAGCCCATGGTCTCAAAGTCTTCCTGAATGGCAAGGGCTTCAGTGAAGCATTTGATGGCGTAGTCTGTACGGCCCATGCGTTGTGCACGCATACCGTCATACTTGAATATCTCAAAATTCTTCTGCTCGTTTTTTTGTTTCTCATTTGCCGGACTGTCTGACTTGCCGGAGAAAAAAGATTTAAAGAATCCCATAGGTGATTAAAAATTAAAGAATTAAAAATTAAAAAGGAAAAGGAGGGGCATGGCTGATAAGAGATGTTCCTCTCAGCGGCAGGACATTCTTTTCCAACGGCAAAAGTAATGAATTATTTTTTGATTTGAAGCATTCCATTGACAGCAATTACCTTACCTTCGTCCAACAATTCATGTAACACATCGATGAGCATGTTTTTATCGTCCGGTATCTGTTCTGCCAAAGTGGCTGGAGTTTGTGGTTTATCAGATAGGGCTTGAAGAATCTTTTCAGAAAGTTCCTTTTCCGAAAGGTGGCCGGAAGGTTTCTTGTTCTTCAAATTGATGCAAGTGTCGCACTGCCCGCAGTTATGCTCGTTCTTCTCTCCGAAGTAGTGTAGCAGCATTCGACTACGGCACACGGTATCGCTGCTCACGTAATCCAGCATGGCACTTATGCGTTTCTCATACCGCTCTTTGCGTTCCTCGTACACGGCGGGAGAGATTTGCAGGTGGCGCATTTCAACCCTCTCTCGCGTGTATATTATATATGGTGTCTTTTTGCGGGGGATGTAACTGACGATACGTAGCTTGGCTAGGTGGATGAGCTGTTCATACACTTGCCGGCGTGTGAGTCCAGTGCGTATGGCCAGTGAATCTTCATTGATGAAAGCATGGTCTGTGAAGACCCCGGTATAGGAGCGGAGAATGGTTTGGATGAGTTTGTCCATATCTTCGCCGAGCTCTCTCAGTTTATAAAGTTCGTCTCGACGGATAGTGAACAGTAGCCGGGATGCATTGTCTTGTTCGTCTGTATATTCCAGGTATCCCGCTTGTGTCAGAATCTTCAAGGCACTGTCCACGGGAACGGGGAAGTACTTGAACTTTCGGCAAAAGTCTTCTATATTGAACTCGCGTACACAGCCTTGTCCGTCTCCCATTGCCATCTGGTAATAGTATTGAAGATGCTCATATACTTCCTTTATATACTCTTTTTCAGGAAAGGTGTCGGGAATGCGTTTGTGCAGTGTTGCCTTATCCGACTTGGCGTAAAGGATGACCGCGTAGGCTTTTTGTCCGTCCCTTCCGGCACGTCCTGCTTCCTGGAAGTAGGCTTCTATGGAATCGGGCAGGTCCATGTGGATGACAATCCGTACATCCGGTTTGTCGATACCCATACCGAATGCATTGGTGGCGACCATGACGCGGCTTTCTCCCGTCTGCCAGCGTTGTTGGCGGATGTCTTTGGTGGCATCGTCCAGTCCGGCATGGTAGAAATCTGCGGTGATGCCTTCGTTGTGCAGCAGTTCGGTAATTTCCTTGGTGCGGCGGCGGTTGCGCACATAGATGATGGCGCTTCCGGGCATACGGCGCAGGATGTGCAACAGCTCTCCCGTCTTGTTTTCCGTTTTACGGACGATATAGGCGAGATTTTTGCGTTCGAAACTCATGCGGAACACATTTTCCTCACGGAAATGCAGACGGGCCTGGATATCTTTCACTACTTCCGGAGTGGCGGTGGCTGTCAATGCCAGGATGGGTACGCCGGGCAGAAGTTCGCGTATTTCGGCTATCTTCAGATAGGCGGGACGGAAATCGTAGCCCCATTGCGATATGCAGTGGCTTTCGTCTACCGTAATCATACTGATTTTCATCTTCTGCAGTTTGGTGCGGAAGATTTCAGTATCGAGCCTTTCGGGGGAGATATAGAGGAACTTGAAATTGCCGAATATACAGTTCTCCAGTGTGACGATGATTTCCTGCCTGCTCATGCCTGAGTAGATGGCAAGCGCCTTGATTCCCCGTTTTTTCAGGTTTTGTACCTGGTCTTTCATGAGGGCAATCAACGGAGTGATGACCAGGCAAAGTCCTTCTTTAGCAAGTGCCGGAACTTGGAAAGTGATGGATTTTCCTCCTCCCGTGGGCATTAGTCCCAAAGTGTCCCGTCCCTCGGTAATGCTGTTGATGATGTCTTCCTGGATTCCCCGGAAGGTATCGTATCCCCAGTATTGCTTCAGAAGCCTCACCCCCAATCCCTCCCCCATAGGGAGGGGAGTTTTGAAGTTACTACTGCTGCTCATGGTCTTATTGAACTTTCTTGCTACTTCTTATCGTTGAATTGATATTCTTTCCTTCTCTATGCTAATAGTAGTGATTACTTATCTTATAGCATCAACCAATTTTCATCATTTCCTTAATATAAGGAGACTATTCTTATTCCCCTCCCTGTGGGGGAGGGGTTAGGGGAGAGGCTTTCAGTTCGGCTTTATGTCTTCAATCTGCAACTGCACTTCACCCCTCTTATGGGTATTCTCTTCAATGGAATAGCAGATGTCGAAGGAACGTTTGGTCTTGATGAAGCGTACGTGGGAACTTTGCCCGAAAGCGATGCCGTTCATTACATTGTTCGATTTATTATCTACCAGTTCTAGCTTGATATGTTCCTGGTCGCGGCCTACGACTTTGCTGGTACCATAATCATAGACATTGTGCGTACAGAAAATGGGTTTGGCATTGTCCGGTCCGAATGGATTGAATTTCTTCAAGTCGCTGAAGAATTTCGGAGTGATGTCTCTGAAATCAATCTCGGCATTGATGTCGATGACGGCGCATGTCTGTTCCGGCAGGATATTTTGTGATACGAACTCTTCGAAGCGTTCGATAAAGGCCGGTACATTTTCCACCTTCATGGAAAGACCGGCGGCGTAGGTATGACCTCCGAAGTTTTCCAGAAGGTCGCGGCAGTATTCAATGGCTTTGTAGACATCGAATCCGGAGACGGAACGGGCAGATCCGGTTGCCATGTCATCCGTACGTGTCAGTACTACTGCCGGCCGGTAATAGATTTCCGTCAGCCGGGAGGCTACGATGCCGATGACGCCTTTATGCCAGTCTTCATTGTACAATACGATGGAACGTCGGTCGGCAAGTCCGTCCAGGTCAGCTACAATCTTGTTGGCCTCCTCGGTCATGGTCTTGTCCAAGTCCTTGCGTGTCTCGTTGTATTGGTTGATTTGTCCGGCTTTCTCCAGGGCAAGAGAGAAATCTTTTTCAGTAAGCAAGTCAACAGCTTCTTTCCCGTTCTGGATACGTCCGGAGGCGTTGATGCGGGGACCTATTTTGAATACAATGTCACTGACGGTGATGTCCTTGTCCGTCAGTCCGCAGACATCAATGATTGCTTTCAGGCCTACGCTGGGATTACTGTTCAACTGCTTCAAACCGTGGTAGGCGAGAATGCGGTTTTCACCCATAATGGGGACAATATCCGATGCGATACTGACGGCGCAAAGGTCCAGTAAAGGGATAAGGTGATGGAACTCGATACCGTTGTTGAGGGCAAATGCCTGCATGAACTTAAAGCCTACACCGCATCCGGACAGATGTTCATAAGGATAGGTGTTGTCTTCCCGTTTGGCATTCAGAATGGCTACAGCAGGGGGCAGTACATCATCGGGGACATGATGGTCGCAGATGATGAAATCAATGCCTTTCTCCTTGGCGTATGTGATTTCTTCGACGGCTTTGATACCGCAGTCCAATACAATAATCAAACCTACACCACTCTCTGCGGCATAGTCTACTCCTTGGATTGAAACTCCATACCCCTCATTGTAACGGTCGGGGATATAGTAGTCGATGTTCGAATAGAACTGTTGAATAAACTTGTAGACCAATGCCACAGCCGTGGTACCGTCTACGTCATAATCTCCATAAACAAGAATGCGCTCTTTCTTTCCCATTGCCTTGTTCAGGCGCTCTACGGCTATATCCATATCCTTCATCAGGAATGGGTCGTATAAGTCCGGTAGTTGGGGGCGGAAAAACTTCCGGGCATCCGCTGCCGTTGTTATTCCCCGCTCCACCAGCAATTTTCCCAATATTGGGCTAATTCCCAATTCTTGGGCCAGTTGTTGGCTTGCTTCTGCCTGTTCGGGTGTAATGGGTTGATAATTCCATTTGTGAGTCATTTTATATATTATTTTTTCTTTTTCTATCTCAAGATGTTGGGGGAGTAGAGGGGGGCAATACGTGCACTTTTCTCCAACAAGGTGTAAAGGTATGAAAAACTCTTGAAACGGAGGTGAATTCTGCGGAAAAACTTTATAAGTATATGTATTCTCCACTAAAAAACTTTATTTTTGTATCCATTAAAAAATATCGCTATGCTTGTTTTTATCTCTTGTGCAAAGACCATGGCAGCGCGCTGCTCTGTTGTCGTGCCCGAAGTCACAGTCCCGAAATTCGAAACGGAGGCTGTGCGGAATGCGTTGGAAATGTCGCAGTATTCAGTATCCGAATTGGAAAGGCTTCTTCGGGTGAATACCAAAATTGCTGCCGAGAACCGTTTGCGTTTTCATGATTTCTGTTCGGAGGAGAATCGTTCGATGCCAGCCGTTTGCGCCTACACGGGAGCTGTTTTTAAACGCATTCTTCCGAAAGATTTTTCAGCGGAGGATTTTCGTTATGCGCAAGAACATCTGCGTATCACTTCTTTTCTTTATGGGTTGCTTCGCCCGCTGGACGGTATCAAACCCTATCGTTTGGAAGGAGATGTCCGTTTGCCCGAAAAAGGTGGAATATCCATGTTTGATTATTGGAAGCCTTTGTTGACGGATTACTTCATAGAGGAAATTAAAAACTGTGGCGGTGTTCTCATTAATTTGGCAAGTGCTGAAATGAAAGATTTGTTCGACTGGAAGCGGGTGGAGCAAGAGGTGCGTGTTATTACGCCCGAGTTTCAAGTTTGGAAGGCCGGACAGCCGAAGACTGTCGTTATCTATGCCAAGATGTGTCGCGGAGAGATGACGCGTTTTATTGTCAAGAACCGTCTGGAGTGTCCTGAGGAGTTGAAATCCTTTTCTTGGGAGGGCTTCGTCTGGGATGAGATACGCAGTACGGAGAATGTATGGCATTTTTCGTTAGGTACATTTATGTAATGAAAAGGTACATTACGTTTGGCTCAGATGTTACTATATGTTGCTTTCGATGTTTGCGCAAAATGAAGAACTAAATACGCAATTTAGGATGAGGGAAAAGAATGAACCCTCTACATTTGCATGCAGTAAACTTAAAAGCAATATACTATGAAGAGAAACAGATTAAGAACAGTTGTTGTATTAGCTTTGACCATATTTCTATTGAATGCTCCGGTTTGTGCTACAGCTTCCAGATTGCAGGATACTTGTGCGGAGGCGCGGGATGAGGTTGCACTGCGGCCTGAGTGGATGAGGATTCTCCATGATACGCTTCCTATATGTAAGATTTCTATTCCTGGTTCACACGATAGCGGTAGTATCAAAGGAGGGCATATGTTGAAAACACAAGCAACAGATATTCCCGCTCAATTACGGCAAGGCATCCGTGCTTTCGATATCCGTTTGGAAAAGAAGGGTAATAAACTGGGGGTGTTTCACAGTCATGCCTTTCAGGATATATATTGGGAAGATGATGTTTTACCTGCTTTTATACACTTTCTGCAAACATATCCTTCTGAGACTTTGATTGTTTCCTTGAAAAAGGAAGGGGGAGAATTGCGGGATTATGCTTCTCTGCTGTCCGTTTCTTTAAGCAGCCCTGAGTATCAAAGTTATTTCGTGATGGACTTTCGCCCTGAACTGACGCTGAAAGATTGCCGTGGAAAGATTCTTTTCCTGCATAGGGATCATGCTATGAATAATTATCCTGGAGCAGCATGTGTAGGTTGGGAGGATGACAGTACTTGCCTGCTCACTCTTCGCAATAAAGATGGTAAGGAAGGAGTGGCTTTGCTCGAAGATGAATATCAATATGAATCGGGTGAGGAGGCCGGGAAGAAGGTAGGGGTTTGTGTCCGTAATATTGAAGGGATGTCTGCTGAGCCGGTTTCCTCACGTCGGTGGGGAATTACTTTTGTAAGTGCGACGGGGCTGCCCTTGGGAACCCCTAAAGTCTTTGCTGATAAGGTGAACAAGCCTATTGCTGACTATTTAAAACAAAAGAATAGCCGGAATTGCGGTATTGTTTTTATCGATTTTGTCAGTGAACCTGGAGGAAAAGATTTGGTGGAATATTTGATTGACAGTAATGTTTGCGCAAAATGAAGATTTATATGCGCAATTGGGAATACTGAAAAAAAAGCATTTTCTTAATTTTGCACATGTTGAACACCTTAATGTTATATACTATGAAACTGTCAATAGATTTAGGAGGAACCAATATTCGAATAGCCCAAGTGGAAAAAGGGAACTGCTTGAATAAAGTGTCGGTTCCATGTTTAGCTCAGCAAGATGCTTCTACTGTGCTAAACCAGCTTTCCCTGCTTATTCGGAATATGATGAATGAGCAGGTAGATGGTATCGGTATCGGTGTCCCTTCAATTGTTGATCCGGAGAAAGGAATTGTATATAATGTAGCAAATATATCTTCTTGGAAAGAAATACACTTGAAGGAGATTTTGGAGAACGAATTCAAGGTGGCAGTTGCCATTAATAATGATTCCAACTGTTTCACTTTGGGGGAGAGCCTATACGGCGAAGGAAAATCTTATACCAACATGGTAGGCGTTACTATTGGGACCGGAATTGGAGCTGGCGTTGTCATTGGCCGTCGTTTGTATGGTGGGCAATATATGGGAGCCGGTGAGATAGGCTCATTTCCTTATTTGGACTCTGATTTTGAACACTATTGCAGTAGTTTCTTGTTTAAACGTTATGGCACTACCGGTGCGGTAGTAGCTGAAAAAGCCCAGCAAGGAGAACAAGCTGCATTGGAGATTTGGAAAGAGTTTGGGAGGCATTTGGGTAATCTTATAAAGGCAATTACCCGTTGGCGGAATTAAAAAGATAATATATTGATGTTTAAAAAGTTGTGCATATTATTGATTTATAGTATATTAGAGATGGTCAAACCTTTAATATATCATCAATATATGCACAACTTATATACAATATTCAGTAAAATTCTTAAGATTTGCAAGCAATTTGGCGATAACCTCATAAATGAGAAGGGAAATATTCCTCGTCCAGGTGTTGTTCCCAAGTTTTCAGATATAGAAGTTATAGCTTTGAACCTTACATCCGAAGCCATGGGTATAGATAGTGAAAGTAATCTTTTCATTAGACTTTCTGAGTATAAGGATAAAATGCCCAATCTGATTTCAAGACGCCAGTATAATGACAGGCGTAAAACTACATCAACCTTATGCGACACTATCCGTAAAAGAATAGCTGAGAAGATAGATGGTGGTGAAGAATATTTCTGTATTGATTCAAAACCTATAGAGGTATGCCGGGTAGCTAGAGGGAAACGTTGTAAAATGGGCAGAAACGATTATAGTAAAGCTCCATCATTCGGATATTGTGCATCTCAGAAGAATTATTACTATGGATATAAATTACACGCTATTTGCGGTTTAAGTGGAGTTATCCATTCCTTTGACCTGACAAAATCAAGTGTTCACGATATCAATTATCTTAAAAATATCAAATATGAATATCATGACTGCAGCATTCTCGGAGATAGAGGATATATTAGTAAGAATGTGCAACTGGATTTGTTTGAGACTGCAAATATAAGACTTGAAGTTCCATATAGACTGAACCAAAAGGACTGGAGTCCTACATTCATCCCATTTGCTAAAGCCAGGAAAAGAATCGAAACGGATTTCTCACAACTATGCGATCAGTTCATGATAGTGAGAAATTATGCTAAAGATACAGTAGGATTGTTTACCAGAATACTAGGGAAAATAAGTGCATTTACAATCCTTCAATATATAAACCACATTAACAACAAACCTATTGGCAGACTTAAATATGCGCTTATTTAATTCCGCCAACGGGTTAAAATTATGTTTTAATTTATGTTTTCTCGTTTTAGAAATTTAATTTTTTTATTTCACTTACATAATATTAATTTATATAATGTAATAAATTTTTAACACTGATGACATTTGTTTGTAAAGTCTAAAATCAGAAAGTTTTTTAGTGGATAAATAATAAAAAAATATTCGTAAAATGAGGAATTATTTACGGAAAATACGATAAATTAAAGATAATTAATTTGTTCTTTTGTAAAAAATAAAGAGCACTATAGGAAAAAGATCATATGGTGTTTGATTATATTAACTTTAAATTATTACTATTCATTATGAAAGAAAAAGACAGATTAGTTCCCTTAGGGAATTTTATTAGATTGTTGTTTCTTGTTTCATTCATCTTGATGACTCAATCAACATGGGCTCAATTTGTCATTCAAGGTACAGTTAAATCGGCTACTGACAACCAAGGGTTGATAGGTGCAACTGTTATGGAACGTGGTACTAGAAATGGTACAACAACTGACTTCGAAGGTAAATTTCAACTCACAGTGAACAAAGGTGCGGTACTTGAAGTATCGTACATAGGTTTTAAAACTTCTTACGTAGATGTCATCGCTAACAAGAAAACATATGACATATTTTTGTCTGAAGACTCTGAGTCATTGGATGAAGTTGTTGTTATAGGTTATGGTGTACAAAAGAAAAAATTGGTGACAGGTGCAACTATCCAAGTAAAATCTGACGATTTGGTTAAAATGAATGCTGTTTCTGTGTTGGGAGCTTTGCAAAGCCAATCACCTGGTGTGAATATAGTGCAGGAGTCTGGTCAGCCAGGCCAAGGATTTAAGGTAAACATTCGTGGAATAGGTACAGTTGGTGACTCTTCTCCTCTTTACGTTATCGATGGTGTTGCTGGTGGTGACATCAACTCTTTAAATCCTACTGATATTGAGTCAATAGACATTTTAAAAGATGCTGCATCTTCGGCTATTTACGGTTCTCGTGCTGCAAATGGAGTTGTATTGGTAACTACTAAACAAGGTAAAGCAGGTAAGCCTACTGTTACTTATGATATGTATTTTGGCTGGCAATATATGCCTAAAAAATCTGATGCTGTAAATGCTAAAGAGTATATGAGTATAATTGATACTATCAACAAGAATGATGGAATGGCTGCAATCAATTGGCAAAGTCAGCTTCCTGGCCATATATATAATTCTATAATGGATGGTAGCTGGGAAGGTACAGACTGGTTAGATGAGACTAGCAAAAAGGGTGCGCCTATAACTAATCACTCTATTAATATAGCTGGCGGCAATGATATGTCACTTTACTCTTTAGGTTTCTCTTATACTAACCAACAAGGTATTTTGGGATACAACAAAATCAACCCAATGAATTCAGACTACCAACGTTACACAGCCCGTATAAACACTGATCATGTATTGTATAAAAATAATGGTCGTGACATAATTAAGTTTGGGGAAACTTTAAACTACAGTCATATATCTAATAATGGTATAGCTGAAGGTGATATATATTGGAACTCTGTTCACAATATGTTGGTGGCATGTCCATTGATGCCTGCATACACATATGATGAAAATGGTAATGTGTCAGGTTTTTATGATGGCTATGCACAAGATAATGATGGCTTTTTATATCGTTCAGGTGAATTGAATAACCCTATGGCTTTAGATGCTTTAACTTCTAGAGGATTAAACGAATCAACAAGTTACTCTTTACGTGCAAGTGCATATTTAACTATTTCTCCAATAAAGGATTTGACATTTAAGTCTCAATTTGGTTATTCTTCTTCTTCTTACCGCTCTCGTTCGTACAAGTCAATTTATAATACAGGTAAGGATGAGAATTATGTAGATGAAGTTTCTCAAAGCCAAAGTTCAGGCCATTCATACTCTTGGGAAAACACATTAGCATACCACTTTACTTTAAAGGATGTTCATATATTTGATGCAGTCGTTGGTCAATCTATAGAGAAATGGGGTATGGGTAGCGATATAGATGGTGAATCTTCAAATTTGACTTTGGGCATAGGTAATTTCAACTATGCTTGGTTAAACAATTGTAATCCTGCAAACCTTAGTCAAATTTCAGTAGGAGGTTCTCCCGATGGTCAAGGACGTTTAGCTTCATTTTTCGGTCGTGTGAATTATAGTTTTCAAGAGAAGTATTTAGCATCTGTAACTGTTCGTGCTGATGGATCTTCAAACTTTGCTCCGGGAAAACGTTGGGGTACCTTCCCTTCTTTATCTGCTGGTTGGGTGATTACAAATGAAAAATTCATGGCTTCTACTAATAAATGGATGGATTTCTTAAAAGTTCGTGCTTCTTGGGGTCAAAATGGTAATTGTAACATATCAAACTTTCAATATTACTCTACTATAGCATTTGATAGTAGTGCTGGTTATTATTTTGGAAACAAAACGAGTTTAACTACGGGTGCTGTAGGTGATGTGTTGGCTAACCTTGATGTAAGTTGGGAAACTTCAGAACAAATAAATCTTGGCTTTGACTCTCGTTTCTTAAACAATCGCTTAGGCGTAACGTTCGATTGGTACACTAAATCAACTAAAGATTGGTTAGTAAGAGCTCCTATAGCAGGAGTATTTGGTCTTTCAGCTCCATATATTAATGGTGGTGATGTTAAGAATACAGGTGTAGAATTAGCTTTAAATTGGAATGATAGTTTTAATAGTTTTCAATATGGTGCTAATTTAAACTTCTCTTATAACAAGAATAAAGTTACACGCTTAGCAAATGCAGAAGGTATAATACATGGTGAAACTGATGTTCTTAGTGAAAATACAGCTGAAATGTATCGTGCTCAAGTAGGTTTTCCAATAGGATATTTTTGGGGTTACAAAACTGAAGGTATTTTTCAAAATGAAAATCAAATCAATGATTACCTTACAAACAAAGGAAAAACACTTCAAGAAAATCCTATTCCTGGTGACGTAATCTTTAAAGATGTAAATGGTGATAAGGTTATCGATGAAAATGATAAAACTTTAATTGGTAATCCTCATCCTGACTTCACAATGGGTTTTAGCTTATATATGAACTACAAAGGGTTTGACTTCAATATTAATGGTAGAGGTGCATTTGGCCAACAAATAGCTAAGTCCTATCGTTCTTTTGCTGATAAACCACAAGATAGCTACACAAAAGAATTTTTGAACTGCTGGTCGGGTGAAGGAACTTCTAATAAATTGCCACGTTTGACTCAAGGTTCAAATCCCAATTGGGCTGAAATTTCGGATATCTACATTGAAGATGGAGATTATGTAAAGATTCAAAATATAACAATTGGATATGACCTTAAGAAAGCTATAAACAAGTTGCCACTATCAAGAGCTAGAGTTTACGTAAGCCTTCAAAACCCATTTACATTTACAAATTACTCTGGTCTTGACCCTGAAATTGGTTATGGTGGTGGTGAAGACTGGGTATCAGGTATTGATTTAGGCTCTTATCCGAACTCAAGAAGTTATATGGTAGGTCTTAATCTTATTTTCTAACCTTATACATATGAATTAATATGAAAAAAATAATATTATTAATCACAGTTGCAATTATGATGGGATGCGAAAGCTTCTTAGACACTGAGAGCTTTACTTCATCGAATACAAATAACTTCCCTATGAGCGAGGAGGATGCCACGCAAATGGTTACAGGTGTTTATTCTACACTGAATTTAAGTGTTCAGAATTGTAAATCTACTTATTTGTTTGTTGCTGAATTAGCTTCGGATGATCGTTTTGGTGGGGGTGCTCCTGATGATCCAGACTTTCAAGCACTAGATCACTTATTATATAATGATACTGAACAGTTTGGTGATTTTTGGACAAACTGCTATAAAGGTATAGGTAGAGCAAACATGGCTATCGCTAACTTAGACAAAATTTCAAATGAAGAGACAAAAAATCAATTATTAGGTGAAGTTCACTTCTTGCGTAGTTTCTTTTACTTTCAATTGACTCAGCTTTTCGGTAAAGTGCCTTTGATTACTGAGGTACCTCAATCGGTAGGTGATGCTCAAAAATATCCTTCACAAGCAAGTGAAGATGACGTATATGCTTTTATTGTATCCGACTTGTATTTCGCAATTGAAAATATGCCTAATGTACCATATGACCAAATAACTAAAGGTCATGTAAGCAAGTGGGATGCAGAAGCTTTGTTAGCGCGCGTATTCTTATTTTATACTGGATTCTATAATAAAACGGAACTTCCAATGATGGATCTTGAAACTATGGAAGCAACTGGTTCTATCAATAAACAATATGTTGTTGAAAAGTTGGAAGACTGTATCAAAAACTCAGGTCATGATTTATTAAAAGATTTTCGTTCATTGTGGCCTTACACAAACAGTGTAACTTTAAAAGGGTATCAATATGCAATAAATAATTTCAAACATGGTGCTGATAGTTATGCTTGGGTAGCTAATGCTGCTACATGGAATGAAGACTACAATAATGCAGAACAAATGTTTAGTATTTCATGTGCTCCAAACACTGATAGTTTCAACTCTTTTGGTGTTTATTACTCACCACGTAAATCAAACGATAAATTTTTTAAAGAGTCTGTTTATCCTTTAGGTAGAGGTTGGGGAGCTGGTCCTGTAAACCCTGCACTATGGAACGAATGGAAAGAGTCTGAACCAGAAGATATCAGACGTCAAGCTTCTATCTTAAATAACCAAGTTGAAGGTAACTTAGATGCATATACATGGGGAAATGACCGTCAAATGGAAGAGAGTGGCATGTGGCAAAAGAAGACAGGCTCTGTTAGAGCATTTACAGATGGTGACATGTCAAAAGGTGTGTTTTATTACTCATTCTGGCAAGATCTAGCTTATGGTGGTGACGGCTCTCAAGGTGATAAGGACGAATCGCAAGGTCACAATATTACTATAATTCGTTTTGCTGATGTATTGTTAATGCATTCTGAATTGACTCAAACAGCCGATGGCTTAAATCGTGTAAGATCTCGCGCAGGTCTTAATCCGGTAGCCTACTCTTTGGAAAATATTCAAAAGGAGAGAAGGCATGAATTTGCGTTTGAATCTTTAAGATGGGGTGACATGAGACGTTGGGGCGATGCTTATGCTATCAATGCTTTGAATAGTCAGTTAAATCAACCTATTTATAACAATGGTGTAAAAACTAAAATGAAAAACCAAGGTTCTGCAGGATATGCTGAACGTTATAAAGCCACTAGAGGTATGCAGCCAATTCCTAAGACTGAGTTAACCCTCTCGAATGGTGTATTGAAACAAACTGAAGGTTGGGATTATTCGGCATCTTATTATTATTCAATTTGGACTGAATAAACAACTTTATAGTTTATGAATGGTAAAGGAAAGTGTTATTACTATTTTCCTTTATCATTCTTTTACTGAAATCCTTCTATTTCTTACTTATCTAACATGAAAAGACATAATTTAATTTTAGTAACCATGTTGCTTGTTGTAGCAACTTATTCATCAGCGCAGACAACTTTTCAAGAGGTTAATCAAAACATAAACTATTGTAGCGGACTCTATTATGCATATCCTACTTCACTAGAAATCGATGAATGTGAACCTCCTAAAGGTTTTAATGCATTCTACATTTCTCACTATGGACGTCATGGTTCACGCTGGTTAGAGAGTGAGGATAGTTATCTGAAACCTTATAAAATACTTCTTCAAGCAAAAAAGGAAGGTGTATTGACAATGCATGGTATTAGTTTATTGGAACGTTTAGGTCTCATTTGTGATGATGCTAAAGGACGTTATGGACAACTCTCTTCAAAAGGCGTTTTACAATTAAGAGGTATAGCAGAACGTATGTTCTTAAAATACAAATCGGTTTTTGATGGAAGTAATGCTTCTATAGATAGCCGTTCTACTACTAGTTCACGTTGCATAATATCTATGGCTGTATTCAATGAACGTATTAAAGAGTTAAATCCTTCCTTGCATACTAAAATGGATTGTGGTTCGGACGTGCAAAACATTTTAGCATATAGAACTCCTCAAGCTGCATCGGGATATGACGATCGTTTTGAAACTTGGTATCCTATATTACAAAAATTCCGTATGCAAAAATGTAATTATGATCGCTTCTTTTCATCAATTTTTAGCGATTCGAATTTTCTTAAAAATAACTACATTGATCCGATGGAATTTTATTATTCACTCTATAAACTTTATAACACCGTTCAAAATAGTGATTTAAACATTTCGTTAGCAGATATGTTTACACCAAATGAACTTTGGAATTTGTGGCAAGTTGAGAATTTAGGTGAATATTTTGGTATGGGTTCACATCCATACTTTGGAAAATTTTATGCAGCCAGTCAGTCGCGTCTTTTAATGGACTTTATCAATAAAGCCGATGAAGCAATATCTAAAGATAAACCATTCGCAAACTTTCGTTTTGGTCACGATAGTTACATCACACCTCTTGTAATACTTATGGGATTAAAAGGATGTGAGTATTTTACTGAGGACTACGAAAATCTTTATCTTAATTGGAGTGATTTCAAAATTTCTCCCATGGCTGCAAACGTACAATGGATATTCTTCAAAAATAAAAATAATAAAGTACTCATGAAAGTACTTATGAATGAAAGTGAAACATTGTTCAATGGATTGCAACCTGTTATTGGTCCATATTATGCCTGGGATGATGTAAGAAGTTTTTTATTGAAACGAATAGAAAAAAACAGTTTATGATTAGAGTAATCTTTCTATTGCTATTCATTTTATTTAAACCACTGTTTCTATGTGCGCAACAAGGAATGATACCTCACATTGTGTGTGGTCCCTACTTACAAGCGGTTGGTGAAAATGAATTTACTTTACATTTTGTCTCTGACATTGATGCTATTGCTAGTGTTGAGGTAGCTGTTGATAATGATGAACCTTTTGAAAGCGCTCAAAAAAATGTAATACACGAAAATGTGTGGGGACGCAAACCCATCACAAATCACCATTGTATAAAAGTGACTGATTTAAATGTAGGTAAAATTTATCGCTACCGTATTGTCATGCAGGCTGCTGTTTCAAATATGTTTGAAGTAACAAAATTTGGTCAGTTGATGAAGGATAAGGTACATAAAGTAAAGTTGCTTAATCGAAATAAAAAAAAGATCTTTTTTGCAGTAACCAATGATGTTCATGAACGAATTCAAGATTTTCGTATCATGTTCAAGGATGCTAAAGAGAAGGAATACGATTTTGTTTTGTTCAATGGGGATATGTTTCACGATATAAACTTTGAAAATAAGTTTGCTAACATTTTATTAAACGAAGCAACAAATATCTTTGCCTCTGAAATTCCATTATTTATGAATCGTGGAAACCACGAGCATCGAGGAAACCAAGCTACAACTTATATGAATTGGTTTTCAACTTCGAGTGGAAGACCTTATTACTCTTTTACTCATGGACCATTATTTTTTATTGTATTAGACAGTGGTGAATCACGCCCTGATACATTGGAAAATACTCGTGACTTCATGTTATCAAACCAATATCGCCAAGAAGAAAGTGAATGGTTGAAAGAAGTTTTACAAAGTGAAGCTTGTAAAAGCGCAGCCATGCGAGTTGTTTTTTCGCATATTCCATTCTACAACTATCCCGAATGGCATGGTGGTAAGGAGATGAACAGATTAATGGTACCATTGCTTAATGAAGCGAAAGTTGATTTAGCTATCTGTGCTGATGTACACGAATATCATTTCCATGAAATAGGTTCATTTGGTTGCAATTTCCCCATTTTGGTGAATGGTAATTGTGAATTAATGGAAATCTCTGCAGATAAAAATAAAATATATATTCTTGTATATGGGCCAAACGGGAAAAAGATACATTATGTAAACGCCCAATAAATATTCGTTTAATGAAGATTTATATACGCGAATTATATATAATAAAGTGAGACAAATAGATTTTTTTTGTAAAAAAATTACTAATATATTATGAAGATAGCTATAGATCTAGGAGGGACTAACATGCGGGTTGCTTTAATTGATGAAGGTAATATTATCGAGAAGAAAAGCGTGTTTAGTCCATCAGAACAACCTTGCGAAATCGTTTTAGACAGCATTAAAGGGTTAATAAGTCATTTTTTAACACCTGAAGTAACTAAAATAGGTATTGGAGTACCTTCTGTTGTTGATGCAGATAAAGGCATTGTTTACAATGTTGTAAATATTCCCTCATGGAAAGAAGTGCATTTGAAAGATGAACTCGAATCAACTTTTAACATACCTGTATCAGTTAATAACGATGCAAACTGTTTTGCATTGGGAATAAAGGTATTTGGTGAAGGGAAAAATACAAAAAATTTAGTAGGTGTAACTTTGGGTACAGGTGTAGGTGCGGGAATAATTATAAACAACCAACTTTATAATGGAGCAAATACATGTGCTGGTGAGATTGGTTCACTCCCTTATAGAGATTATGATTACGAGCACTACTGTAGTAGTGTCTTCTTTACAAAGTATCATAATATAACAGCTAGAGATGCTGCTTTACGTGCAATTAATGGTGATTATTCGGCCTTATCAATTTGGGAAGAATTTGGATATAACTTGGGAGATTTGATTAAGATGATAATGTTAACATATGATCCCGAAATGTTAGTCTTTGGTGGTGGAATTAGTGCGGCTTATCCTTTTTTCGAAAAGAAAATGTTTGCTCACTTAAAAACTTTTCCTTACCCGGAAAGTGTAAAGAATCTAAAAATATTAGTTTCTCAAACTCCAGATATAGCCCTTTTGGGTGCATCTGAATTATAATATTATTTAATTATTACTCAAAATATATCTAATTTATTATGAAAGCATATTCAATCATATATATGGGTATTTACATATTTATGCTTACTGCACTATTTTCGTGTAATACAGAAAAAGAGCATTCAAACGAAATCTTATTATCAGATGGTTGGAAAGTACAATCCTCTCTAAAAGCTAATGTAGGTGGGGAAGTAATTTCATCAAAAGATGCTATTGTTGAAGATTGGTATGAAGCAAAAGTACCATCTACTATTATGGGAGTTCTAACAGATAATGGTCTATATGCTGATGCCTTTGAAAGTACTAACTATAAAAATATAGACAGAACTCAGTTTGACTCTTCTTGGTGGTATCGTAAGGAATTTAAACTAGATAAATTAAATTCTGACAATAACGTAATATTAGAATTAGATGGCTTAAGTTTTTCTGCTAATATATGGTTGAATGGAAAACTTGTTGCTAATAAAGATGAAATTCGTGGTACATTTAGACGTTTCAACCTCGATATTACAAATTTTGTAGCTGATAATAATGTATTGGCAATTGAGGTATTCAAAGCACAAAATGGTGATCCTAATATTGGCTTTGTCGATTGGAACCCAAGACCAGCCGACGAAAGTATGGGACTATTTCGTGAAATAAGAGTACAAGTAAGTAATTCTGTACGCTTGAGTAACAGTTTTGTTCACACCAAAGTAAACACCGAGTCTTTGGATGAGGCATGGATTTACATTGAAACTCAATTAAAAAACTTTACTGACAAGGAAGTCGTTGGTGAATTAAAGGGTTACTTAGAGAACCAAACATTCAGCTTCCCTATAACTTTAAAAGCTAACGAGGAGAAAATTGTTAAATTGGGTTCTGAAGAGATTTCTATGCTTCACATGAAGAATCCTAGATTATGGTGGTGTAACAATTTGGGTACTCCTGAGTTGTACGATTTGAAACTTGAATTTGTAGTTAACAATCAAGTATCCGACAAGGAAGAGTTAAAATTTGGAGTACGTGAAATTAAAGACTACTTTACTGATAATGGTTACAGAGGATTTATACTGAATGGTAAAAAAGTTCTTATTAAAGGAGCTGGATGGACTGATGATATTTTCCTACGTGATACACCAAAATCAAATGAAATTCAAGTTAAGTATGTGAAGGATATGGGTATGAATACCATTCGTTTTGAAAGTATATGGGGAACATCACAAAATATTTACGATATGTGTGATAAATATGGTTTGTTAGCAATGGTTGGCTGGAGTTGTCATTGGGAATGGGAAAACTATATGTTCTCACCGGAAAATGATTTTGGTTGTATCAACTCTCCGGATGATATTGAACTAGTGAGTAAGTACTTTGTCGACCAAGTAACATGGCTAAGAAATCATCCTTCAATAATTTGCTGGATGGGTGCTAGTGATAAGTTACCTAATCCAGATTTAGAGAAAATTTATCTGAAACTTTGCAAAGAGTTAGATACTCGTCCTTACTTAAACTCAGCTAAGGAGCAAACTAGTTCAGTTAGTGGCCCTTCAGGTACAAAGATGTTTGGACCATATGAATATGTCGCTCCTAACTATTGGTATGAAGATAAAAAATTTGGTGGTGCATATGGTTTCAATACTGAAACAGGTATTGGAGCTCAACTTCCTGTAATCGAATCCATCCAAAAATTCATTCCTTCTGATAAAATGTGGCCTTTGAACGAAGCCTGGGATTATCATTGTACAGCATCAAGCAGTCATGTGAACAATCTTAATGTTTTAAATAAAGTATTGGAACAAAAGTTAGGAACTCCAAAAGATTTGAATGATTTCTTGAAAAAAGCTGATTTTATCAACTACGATGGGACAAAAGCTATGTTCGAAGCATTTAGAGCTAATTTGCCAAACACAACCGGTATTATTCAATGGATGCTTAATTCTGCATGGCCATCACTATACTGGCAATTATATGATTATTATTTGATTCCAACAGCTTCTTACTATGCTGTCAAGAAAGCAAATGCACCTCAACAATTGGTATATGATTATAAAGATAATTCACTAATATATATAAATGAAACAGAAGATAAAAGTGATAAGTTAGCCTGCATAAAGATTCTTTCAAAAGATTCTAAAATAATTTATGAAGTTTATGAACCTATTACCGGAAGTGAACAACTATCCTCTAAAGTTTTCGATTTTAATAAATCATTGGTTGGTTCGACAGACATCTTTTTAAATCTTGAGTTGAGAGATTCAAATAATTTATTAGTAGCTGAAAACTTTTATGCTATACCAGCTGAAAAGGATGAATATTATTGGGATCAAACCGACTGGTGCTATACTCCAAGTAAGAAGTACAGCAACATGAAGTATGTTTCAGCTCTTCCGCAAGCAGAAGTTAAGACTCAAGTAACATATAAGCAAGAGAACAATACAATTGTTGCAAAAGTTACGATAACTAATGTATCAGATAATATAGCATTTCAGAATGTTTTGAAATTAAAAGACGGTAAGGGAGAAATTATATATCCTGTGTTTTGGAGTGATAACTATATTAGTTTGCTGCCTGCTGAAAGTAAGACAATTACTTGTACCATTGAAAAGGATTTATTTCCTGCTGAGGCTGTGATTGAAATAAGTGGATGGAATATTCCTAATCAAAAATTATGATTCATATTAATGATATACCTAAATTAAACTATTAATTCTCTTAGCGATTTAATATTCAATTATAATTGAGGGATACCAATATAATAATCTTAATAATGTTGTATCTTTATAAGCTAAATATTATATGATTAGGCTAATTATAATAACAGACTTTACCGAAGGATTCGCTCATAACTTAATGAGTGGTATCATGAGATATTCTAAGGAGAGCGAACTTTGGGTAGTATGTCGAATGCCGGTATCCTTCAAAGAACAATATGGCATAGAAGGCGTATTACAATGGGCAAAACAGTGGGAAGCTAATGCAATTATAGGACAATTTAAGAATGACGAAAATGTTGATTTATTTCGCAAAAACAACATAGTTGCAATAGCCCAAGATTATCATTCACGGTTCAGTACTATTCCTAATATTTCCAGCGATTATATTCTTACCGGGAAAATGGCTGCTGATTTCTTTATACGTAAAGGGTTTAAAAACTTCGCTTTCTATGGATATGTAAATGCTTGTTGGTCGGAAGAGCGTTGTGAGGGTTTTTACAATCGAATCAGTGAAGCTGGATACGCAAATAATTTCCATCAGCTCAACACCCAAACTTTAGAGAGCCTATGGTACTATAAATCAGCTCCTTTAATAGAATGGATAAAAAGTCTTCCATATCCTATTGCACTTTTTGCATGCGATGACTATCAAGCAAATAAAATTATTGAAGTATGCCGAATAATAGGTGTACGTATTCCTCAGGATATTGCGATTTTGGGTGTGGATAATGATGAGTTACTATGTACGTTATCTAATCCTACTCTCTCTAGTGTGGGTGTAAACATTGAAAAAGGAGGATATGAAGTAGCAAAACTTATTGAACAGTTAGTTATTAATTTAGACTATCCTTATGAAGATATTGTCATACAACCTATCTGCATATACGATCGTGGGTCAACCAATATATATGCTGTGAAGGATATAAATGTTCAACATGCATTGAACTACATACAGGAAAATTATAAAGAAATAATCAGTATTAGTGACATTGTGAAGAGAGTTCCTTTATCTCGCCGACTATTGGAAATCAAATTTAAGGAGGCTACAGGATGTAGCATGTATCAGTTTATACATAACCTTAAAATGGAAGAGTTTGCAAAGCTATTATTAGAAAACAATGAGCCCATTGCATATGTTGCTTCGATGGTTGGAATATCAGATTTTAAAAACTTATCACGACAGTTTAAGGAGTGGAAAGGATGTTCACCTAATCAATTTAGAAAATATAATAAGTAAATACAACTTGAGTTCAACTTGTAAATGCAACTTTTAATTTATGATTGTTGCATAGGAATAGATACAATATTTTTTCAGAGAGGAAAGAGAGAGTTACTCTCCTTCGCTCTGCTGAATGGATAAATATTACTATCTTCGCCTGTGTCCGTCCAAAGATTTAGTTGCAGATATGAAACATTTAACCGTAGAACAAAGATATACCATTTTTGCGATGTTGCAAATAGGTTATACACAAATAGAGATAGCAAAGACTATCGAAGTAGATAAAAGTACTGTAAGCCGAGAGTTAAGGCGTAATTGTGATATGCGTAGTGGTAAGTATATTATGGATTTAGCACAGCGCAAAGCAGATAAACGCAAGGCAGATAAGAGACGTAAAGAGCTATTTACCTTACAGATGCAGCGTAGGGTTAAGAAGCTCTTAAAAAGAGGTTTTAGCCCTGAACAGATTGCAGGTAGGAGCAAGAATGAGGATAAGCCAATGGTCTCTCACGAAACTATTTATCGCTGGATATGGGAGGAGAAGCGAAAAGGTGGCACGTTACACAAGTATCTAAGGCGGCAGGGACGTAAGTATGCTAAACGTGGCTCAAAGAACGCAGGACGTGGATTTATCCCTAACAGAGTAGATATTGATGAGCGTCCAAATGTGGTTGATAACAAAGAGAGATTTGGAGATTTAGAGATAGATACAATAATAGGTAAGAATCACAAGGGTGCAATTCTTACCATTAATGATAGACTAATAGGTAGGGTTTGGATACGAAAACTACAAGGGAAAGAAGCCATCCCAGTAGCTAAAGTAACCGCTTGGGCTCTACGAAAAGTAAAGAACTTAATTTATACTATTACGGCTGATAATGGAAAAGAATTTGCAAAACACGAGGAAATAGCACAAAAGTTAGAACTAGATTTCTACTTTTGTAAGCCATATCATTCTTGGGAGAGAGGTGCTAATGAGAATACTAACGGACTAATTAGGCAATACATTCCAAAGGGTACGGACTTTAGTGAGATAACCAATAAGCAGATTAAAAGGATAGAAAATATCCTCAATAATCGACCTCGTAAAAGACTTGGATACCTCACACCAAATGAAAAATTTAAACAAATTATTAACCAGAATTCAGTTGCATTTGCAAGTTGAATTCAGCCAATCCATTATATAATATTTAAATTAGTTGACTTCGAATAATATTTATAAATTTTGTAATAAAAAATAATTACTATGAATAAATTGAATAACTTATTATTATTGATATGCTTATTTATGAGCATTACAGTATCAGCAAAAGTTCCCAAGTATATTTTTTACTTTATTGGAGATGGTATGGGTTTAAACCAAGTAAATGGCACAGAAATGTATCTCGCCTCATTGAAAGGTATATATGGTGTAGAATCACTTACCTTTACTAAATTCCCCTATGTAGGTATGGCAACTACATTTTCTGCTTCAAGTGGTGTAACCGATTCGGCTGCTGCTGGTACAGCATTGGCTACCGGACACAAGACATATAATGGTGCAATAGGTGTATCAGCTGATACAATACCCGTTCAATCAATTGCAGTGGATGCTAAGAGGAGAGGTTACAAAGTAGGTATCACTTCAAGTTGCTCTCTAGATGATGCGACCCCATCTGTATTCTATTCTCATCAAAAATCAAGAGAATATGGATATGAAATAGCCTCTGATCTATTATCTTCAGAATTTGATTTTTTTGCTGGTTCACCATTTTCAAACTTAACAAAACGTATGGATGGGAGTGATGCTCCAAATCTTCTCCCTTTAATGAAGGGAAAAGGCTATAATATTGTATATGGCTATAAAGAGTATTTAGCAAAGGCTAAAGATTCAGAAAAGGTAATATTATTGAGCAATGAAACAGAACCTGTACCAGTTAGAATAGATCGCAAGGAGGGGGATATTTCTCTGAAACAAATTACTCAGAGTGCTATACAAACGTTAAGTAAAAACAACAAAAATGGTTTCTTTTTAATGGTAGAAGCTGGAGATATTGATCGTGGTGGTCATGCTAACGATGCGGGTACTTGCTTTCGTGAGGTTATTGATTTGAATGAAGCTGTAAATGTGGCCATGGAATTTTACAATAAGCATTCTGATGAAACACTTATTGTTGTCACAGCTGACCATGAAACAGGTGGTATTGTAATTGGTGATGGATATACCAATTTACAAGTGTTACAATATCAAAAGGCATCCAAAAAGACTTTATCAATGATGCTAGCTGAGCTACGTAATAATAATAAACAGGTAACTTGGGAACAAGTAAAACAACTATTGAGCGACAACTTGGGCTTTTGGAGCAAAATTAAACTAAAGGAGAGACAAGAAAAGCATATCCATGATGCTTATGTCCGAACATTCATTGATGGTGATCAAAGCAAAGATATCACTCTTTACCAAAAGGATGAAAAAGTATCATCTGCTGCCATAAAAGTTCTCAATGAAATTGCAGCTGTAGGTTGGACTACAGGTTCACATAGTGCGGGATATGTTCCTGTTTTTGCTATTGGCCAAGGCGCTGAGGAATTCGTAGGTAAATACGATAACACCCAAATTCCTGCTAAAATTCGAAAGATTGCAAAATTTAAATAAATTATAAAAAATAATAAAGGAGGTTGTTTTTATTATTTAATGAAAGTAAAAAGATTGTTTTATTGTTAAGTGTTAATGTGAAATACTAGATTATATTAATTAGTATTTCACATTTCTATATTTTGTTAACTAATAAAATTATTATTTAATGTTGTTTAGTATAAAATTGATTTAAGTAAATTAAACTCTTATCTATAAAATAATTGTATTTTTATAAAATGTTTAAATTGTAGTTATTTAAGGGATTTTTTTACATTATGTAAAGCAATGTTATTCTGTATATACATTATTATTGCTTTTCTATCGTACAAAAGATTTAAAAGATTGTACTTTTTTTGAATTAAAAGATTGTACTTTTTTTGAATTTTTAATGAGTAGCAAAATATTTGTATAAAAGACTTATTTTTCATAAGATTGTATTTTTGCTTTACCACAATAGAGAATGTATACTGATTAAGGAAAAACACAAGATTTTGTATTGTTTTGATTTCTTTTTATAATTAATAATGTATTTAATAGATTAATAAAATATCATAATTATAAATAATCATTTTATTTTTAAGATATTAAAATGAATCTATTCAATTATACAATTTTTTTAGAATTATAATTATACATAAAAACCTTAATATAATTATTATTTTTATTTTAGTAAGTAATATTCATATTTAAATTTTAATTAATCATATTAGTATTAAAAGTAAATTAAATGAATTATATCAAAGAGAAAAAATGTAATATAGTATTTTCTGTTATATTTGGTGTAATAGTCTTCTTGTTTTGGTACATTATTTATCCGTATCATTTAGCATACCATGAACAGTTTCAACTTTTTTTATTTGACGCTGAATATTTTAATGATCGAATAACTATTCCAGGGGGATTCGCAAATTATATAGCTGAATTTCTTACTCAATTCTATCATTCCTTTTTGATAGGAGCTTTAATCATAGTTTTTTTGTATCTGTTTATGCAAAAGATCTTATGGAAGTTATTAAAAGAGCAAGGAGTGACTGATATATATTATCCATTAAGTTTTTTGCCAATTATAGCATTATGGCACTTTATGGTTGATGAGAATGCTATGTTATCTTTTGATATATCAATATTGTTTTCTTTATTAGTATGTTACGTATATACTTTTGTAAAAAAGAAAAATTGTAATATTTTATATATATTATTTGCTATTCCTACTCTTTATTGGATAGCCGGCTCAAGCCATTTTATCTTTATAGGATTTGTTATTATATATGAATCTTTGTCGAGTATAAAAAATAAAAAATATATCACCTGCTTTGTTTTAAATTCTCTTACAGCAATTTTAGGTATTGCTTGTCCTCTATTAGCTCGTTATTTCCTACAATATCCTATTTACAAATTAATGTCAGGCATTTGGTATTATCGCTTTCCTGATATTATTCCTTTTGATATAATATTGATAATCATTCTATTTACAACTTTTCCTTTTGTTTTATCTATTTTACCTGAATTTAAAAAGAGAAAAGTTTTATATAAATCTTTGATTATGTTAGTTGTTTCTCTTTTTGGCTATTATTATGTTATTTCAGGGTGTGACATGGATAAGGAAGAGTCTATGGAATATGACTATTTAGTTCGTAATAGACAGTGGATGAATATTATAGAAAAAGCTCAACATAAATCACCGACATCACCTTTTAGTGTAGTATGCCTAAATCTATCTTTAGCTAAAACTGGACAAATGGGAGATCGTATGTTTGAATTTTATCAAAATGGAACAGAAGGCTTATTGTCTGAATTTTATAGTGATTTTACTTCTCCATTGCCTACGAGTGAGGCTCTCTATCATCTAGGAATTATAAGTATGGCACAAAGATATACATTCGAAGCAATGGAATCTATTCCTAATTATAATAAAAGTACTCGTTGTCTTAAACGTTTAGCTGAGACAAATATAATAAATGGTCAATACGAAGTAGCAGCAAAATATTTAAGGCTATTGAAGAAAACTATTTTTTATAATAAATGGGCAGCTGATGCAATGACGTATTTATATAAAGAAGAAAAGATAAATAGTCACAAGGAGTGGGGTTGGTTGAGACAAATTAGATATAAAAATGATTTTCTTTTTAATGGCAATGAATTAAAAGTCATGATTAGCCTGTTGTATCAACAGAATACTAAAAATAGAATGGCTTATGAGTATATGATGGCGAATATGCTCTTAAAGCGTGATATAGCAGGTTTTATGACAATCTACCAAGAAGATAAATATCCTAGATATGATTATATTCCACGCAGTTATCAAGAGGTATTGGCGTATGTATGGACTCAATCACATAAAAACTTTGAAGGAATTCCTTGGAGTATATCTCCGAATGTTATGCGTGATATTACTGAATATGCACAAATATTCACTACACATTTAAATCCAAAAGAGATATTACAATCACGTTTTGGAAAGACGTATTGGAATTACTTGTTATTAAATTAATAATTTACTAAAAATGAAGAAGATTATATCTTATATAATAACTTTTACGACTTTTATCTCTTGCAATAACTCAGTAACTTCTCCTGAAGTTGTTAATGAATTACCTAGCATCTTTCCAGATTATATTGGAGTAACTATTCCTTCAAATATAGCTCCAATGAATTTTGACTGTTTAGGAGGCGAACACGAAAGAGTGGATGTAATGATTACCGGATCTAAGTCGGGCAATATTCATGTTAACGATAAACAAGTATCGTTCCCTAAAGATAAATGGAAAGAACTATTAACTGAGAATATAGGAGATAGTTTACTCTTTACTGTATCCATCAAGAGTGATGGTAAATGGAAGCAGTATCTCTCTTTTCCGATGTATGTTAGTTCATACCCTATAGATTATGGTATTGTTTACCGTAAAATAGCTCCTGGTTATGAAGTGTATAGCAAAATGGGTATTTATGAACGTAATCTTTCCTCTTTTGATGAACGTCCTTTAATTGAAAATACTTTGGTTACTGGTATGTGTGTTAATTGTCATGCTTTTAACAAAACTGAATCTGACTATATGAGTATTCATATTCGTGGAAACCATGGAGGTACTTTAATTCAGATTAATGGTGAAAGTGAGATTTTAAACACTAAGACTGACTCTACTATTTCTGCTTTTGTTTATCCATATTGGCATCCCAGTGGCAATTATATTGCTTATTCAGTTAACAATACAAGACAATCTTTTCATGAATTACAATCCAAGCGTGTAGAGGTATATGATTTAGAATCGGATGTAGTGGTTTATCATCCGCAAACACATGAAATATTATTATCACCTTTATTAAAGAAAAAGGATGCTTTTGAAACTTTTCCTGTTTTCTCATTTGATGGGAAAAAACTTTTTTTCTGCTCGGCTCAAGCAAAAGAACTTCCTATTAATTATAATAAGATTCATTATAACCTATGTAGTATTGATTTTAATCCTGATAATGGGACATTTGGAGAGCGAGTAGATACTTTAGTTAATGCTGCAATAATGAACAAGAGTATTTCTTTTCCAAGACCTTCGTATGATGGAAAAAATATAATGTTCACAATGTCTGATTATGGAAATTTTTCAATTTGGCATAAGGAGGCAGACTTATGGCTACTTAATCTTAAAGATGGCAATTTACATCCTATAAACGAGGTGAACAGTAATGACACTGAAAGTTTTCATAATTGGAGTAGTAATTCTCATTGGTTTGTCTTTAGTAGTCGCCGAGGTGATGGTTTATATACACGTTTATATTTAGCTAGTATAGATGAAAATGGAAATGTTGGTAAACCATTTTTACTACCTCAAATAGAACCTTTTAATTATTATGATCGGTTAATTTATTCGTATAACGTACCTGAATTTATTAATGAACCGTTAAATTTAAAGTTTAATGAAGTAGAGAAAAAAATTAAACTAAATAAACGAATACATTTAAAAGTTAGAGATCTTTTGAATTAAATTAAAAAAATAAGTCGTATTCTTAAGTTCTTTTAGAATGTAACGATACATTTAGGAAAGAATTTGTTTCACATATTTACTTTGAAAGTTAGCAATAATTTCTAATAAAGATGCAAGTAATATAAATGTTAGAATGAATCAAAAATTTAATTATGTCGGATTAATAGAAAAAAACCGTTGTATTCTGTTTTTTTAATTTGCTTGCTACAGATGAGAACTCCCCTACTGATGACAAGTGTAACGAATACAAAACGACTTGAGTGGAATGAAATATCCTTTAAGATACTGCACTCTTTTATAATCTATTTCAAATTCTTAAATAGTCTAATTGTTGAGATTGGAGAACAGGAGTTTATCCTCTTGGAACCTTTCATATCTCTTGATTATCTGCTATGGTATATCTAAAAAGTTCACTTAGAAATTATCCTGTGTTTTGTGTAGCTTAGAGAGAATCCACTTTACACCGTTAATATCAACAATATCGTTGGTAGTCTGTTCTTTAATATCCACAAATTACATGATGTGAAACTTGCAACAATAAGTAATTTGCGGATATAAACCAACTTATAATCTGCAAACTCGTGTGTCATTACAGCCTTCATTTCATTTTAGGTTAGTTATTGTTGTTTCTTGATTTTCAGATTTACCTAAACAGGATCCTTGGTGTAAGCCCGTTGTAATGAACTTTCTACAATTGTTTTCAGTCAATACAATGTTACCACACACGCCTTATAAGAACTTGCTGTACAATCTATTCCAATACGCTTCTTGAAACAATCGTTACCTTGAGTAGATGTACCGAGAAATGTTTATTACTCTGTTCCGATTCCTTGATAGACATTACGTAGCATCTCGGCAGTCACAAACGCTTCTATATATAAAGCTTAATAGTTGTACCTCGATGTTATCTAAAGCCAAATAGATATCGGCTCGATTTTTTGCTCTTGTAATAAGCAAATTTAAAATCATCATATTTCGGTAAAGTTAAATCATCACATTTTAGTCGAGACAATTGGTTTATACTATTGTTTATTTATAGCACTGCTGTTTATCTATGCCTGGGGGTACCCCCAGACATAGATGGGTTTTTCCCGTCTTCAAAAATAGATTTTCGATTTCCCATCCGATAGCTTTGTCCTGAGAGTTTTATTACCTCGCAGCGATACAACAACCTGTCAAGGATTGCCGAAGCAAGGACTTCGTCATCCAGCGTTTTTGCCCATTCGGTGGGAACCTTGTTGGTGGTGATTATCAGCGATGCTTTCTCGTGCAGCGTGTTGATTAGGTTGAAGAAGCCGGCGGCATCTTCTTTTTTCACCGGGAAGAGCATGATGTCGTCAATAGCCACCAGATCGGCTTTAAGCAACCGGTTGTAGGCGGTCATTGCCGAAGGCATCAGGCTTTTCATTTTGATGGTATTAATGATATCCTCCATCGTAACCATATACGCCTTATATCCTTGTTGTATAGCCTCATATACGAGTCCTGAGGCGATGAAGGTTTTCCCTGTTCCGGAAGGGCCCATGAGTATTATGTTGTAATTCTGCTCGAGCCATCCCAGCCGTCGCAGATCACGCAGCCCGGGTGCGGTTATTCCTTGCGAGTAGTTGTGGTCGAAAAGTTCCAGATCATGCCGTGCAGGCAGAGCCGCCGCTTTGAGGCGTCGCTGGAAGTCTTTGCCATCCCTTTCCTGCACCTCACGGTTCAGCAGGTCGTGAAGGAACTCGACATGGGTCTTACCCTGTTCTTGGGCTATGTGGGATTCTGATTCCAGCAGACGCGGAAGGGCATATAGGCGTAAACGAGAGCACAGGCTTTTGATTTGTTCATTTATTGTCATACGAAGAGGGTGTTAAAAGTGGATAGGTCGGTTTTCTCCGGGAGCATGGCCGACGTGTCGGCTTGAGGAACAGCTTCGGTTTCCTGTCGGACATCAATAAGGGGCTGTCTACCCCGGACTCTAAGGGTCTCTGCCACTTCCATCAGGTGGCATCCATTGAAGACACTTGCCTCAAGGCACTTGGCAAAGGCTTCGACAAGTGTGGCGTCGGAGTATGCCCTATGGTGCCTGGCAATGAACTGTAGATTGTCGCGGTAGTTACGGGCCTTATGTAAGCGTAACTGCGACAGATAGGCATCAATCGTTGCACTTTCGGGAAGTGCTTGGCGAACGGAAGCCTCATATTCGTCCAGTGATGCTTCGCGGTCACGTCGATGCGAGGTGTTACTTATCAGCCGTCCCTTCTCCTGGCTTATCTTGTGGGTGGCAAGAGTTTTACCCGTCTCATGACTGTAGATATGCAGGCTGCCTTCTTTTTCTTCCAGATAAACCAGTGTCTGATGACCGTTGTAAGTTCCTGTGGGTACTGTGTAATAGTTTCCCCTATAGTTAATCACGTTGTCCTTTCGCACATGGTGTGGCGCCAGTTTTTCGCAAGGAACTGTAGGAACCCCTTTGTAAGGCATAAGATGTGGTTTTTCTGTCCTGAACTCCTCAGATGGAATACGTCGGATGCCGTGATGTTCCGTACCGTTAGCCGTGCGGTCCAGCCAGCCAAGCACGTCCCGGTTGAGTTGCTCGATACCGATAAATTCACGACCACGCAAGAAGTTGTACTTTACATATTTGACTACGTTCTCAATCTTCCCCTTGCTCTGGGGATCGGACTTGCGGCAAAAGACCGGCTCGAAACCATGTTCACGTATCAGGACGCGGAAGCCACCGGTAAGAAGAAGGTCACCCAGATTTTCTTTAACCAAAAACACTTTGTCCTGATCATACACTATTTTCTCAGGAATACCTGAGAAGAACGCAAAGGCCAGTTCATGGGCATACACCGCAAGGGCTGTAGTAAACGGCGTACGGCTAAAATAGACGAACTTATACCGGCTGCGGCTCAGCGACATTGCAAAGAAATAAACTTTTAATGATTCCCCCTGAGGCGTCCTCATCCACCGCTCCCCGAAGTCGCACTGAGCATATTGCCCATAGCGCGTCTCAGGCTGCTTTTCATAGGGACGGAAACTACTTTCTTCTTCTTTAGGAAGATCATGGATCAAACGCACACGGTGAACGAAATTGAACACTGTCTTGGGCGTTACTAACGGTAGATCCGGAAAGTTTTCCTTTAACCGGTCATGGATCTGAGGGGCAGAAAGAAAGGACCATTTCTTTAGCTCATTCACCACATAATCTTCGTAAGGGTCAAGCTTATGACCGTAATGACGGTCATAGCTTGCACTGGAGATAAACTCGTCTTCGCTCAGCGAAAGATATTTGCTCACTGTCTGACGATGAAGACCTAAAACTAAACCTATCTGGGTCTTGTTGAGACCGTCTGAAAATAATTCGTTAACTTTGTTCCACATGAGATACTTCTTTAACTTGGAGGTCTCGCACATAGCATTGTAATTAGGAGTTTGCACTACAAAATTACAATGCTATTTTTTTATCTAATTATGTCGATTTTACTTTTCCGATTTTTGACGATTCAAAGTTACTGGTTACAGCTCTTTCCCTTAGCATAATTCCTTTTCGTGGCTTATTTGATGTTTAGTGAGATTAAGCATCTAATTTTATAAGCCTAAAGGGTAAAAGCTTTATATATGCAACACCGCTAAACTTTGCTCTAAATTATTAAATTCAAGCATTAAAAGATTTATCAATATTAAGATAATATAATAATTACTGAATTTTGACTCAATAAATATACGTTTCAGACTAAGACATATGGTTAAAAATTAGTAATTTTAAGGAAAACAAAGTTAGGAATAATAGTGAAATAATATACACTTTTACCTATTATCGATTTACATTATTATAAATCATATTATACTACCAGAGATTAAGAAATGCTTCTGAAGAGCAAAAGAATGATTATGAGCTTGGTGCATTTGGTATTCATTGGGAAAGCATAGATGAAGATGTTTCTTATGAAAGTTTTTAATATGATAATCCTAAGCCTGTAGGAATTTAAAAATTATTCCTTTTACATCCAAAGATAAATGCTTCTGCTGTAGCTCGTAGAATGAGTATTAAACAAAGGAACCTCTGAATTCCTTCTACTTGATTAAGACAGATGGTTTGTTCCAAAGTGATGCAGAAGTTGCCGAGTGGAATGCTAAACATGGAACATATGTGACCAATGATAATGGTGAAAAAGAGTGGGTAGGTATTCAGCCGAATGCCAAGGCTGGTGACTTGAAGTTTGTGGATCATAATGGCGATGGTAAAATTACGGATGCAGACCGTCAGTATATGGGTAGTGCGACTCCGAAGACGACTTTTGCCTTTACATTGGGAATGACGTGGAAAAAACTTTCTTTCAGTGCCATGTTCCAGGGAGTAGGTGGAGCAAAAGCTTTATATGTAGGAAAGTACATGCTGTTGAGTGATGTAGAAGGAAACTTTAACCGTTCCAGCGGGATATTGAATGCTTGGAGTCCTACAAATACCGGTTCTGATATTTTTCGTTTGTCAAAGAATGACCCGAATGGAAACTTTACGACTGCATCTGATTGGTATTTGGAGAATGCTTCTTATCTGCGTTTGAAGAATGTAACCCTTTCTTATGATTTAAGCGATGTATTCCGCAAGTGGTCTCATTTGAATGACCGTAACAGCCGTTTGTCTGTGTACTTCAGTGGTGAAAATCTTGCTACTATCACTGGATATTCTGGTATGGATCCTGAATGTGGTGGCTGGGATGCTTTGAAATATCCGGTATCTCGCGTATTATCTGTTGGTGTAAAATTGACTTACTAATAATTAATAGAGAAGAATGATTATGAAAAAAAATATATTATTTTTTGCGATGTCTGCCACATTGCTTATGAGTTCTTGCAGTGACTTCCTTGATGTGCAACCAGAGGGAGATGCTACTACAACGACTTATTTTACCAATGACCTGCAGGCTATTGATGCTGTAGATGCATTGTATGAAAGATTTCATCAGGAAGCTGTATATGGACGCGAACTGTTTTGGGAACAAGGTGCCGCGTGCGACGTTGTGTGGGGAAAGACCCGTGATTTTCCAACACTTGCTACATTGAAATATACAGGAGACGAATCCCCTTTGCGTACTATTTTTGATACTATGTACAAAGTGATGGCACGTTCCAACTGGGTAATACAAGAGTTGCTTAAGAAAGGGAAAAGCACCACTTTGAGTGATATTGAAAAGAGAAGTCTCGGTGAAGCTTACTTCACTCGTGGATGGGCTCATTTCTTGATTGCTTATCGTTACGGTCTTGATACACAAGGGGTACCTTTTGTCCGTTATGAAGATTTTGAAGGTGGCTATGACAATTCTATTCCTCCTCAGCAAGCTTCGGTCATCGATAATTATAAATTGATTATCTCGGATATGGACAAGGCAATAGAGTATTTGCCCCGTTTTGAAGAGTATGGAGATAATGATAGAGGACGCGCGCACGATGCGGCTGCAGTAGCTTTTAAAGCTAAAGTTTATGCTTATTGGGCAACTTGGGATGCTACACAATGGGGAAATGTAATCAGTATGGTCAATGAACTGGAAACTGCTTACGGACGTGATTTAGCCGGTACTTATGAAGAGTTGTTCTCTTCTGATTTCTCTAAATGGTGGAATAAAGAGTATATTTGGACTATTCCTGGAAATGGTGGCTCTCAAGGTGGCGGTTCGGAGTTTCCGGGAGTTGTCCTTGAGAACAAAGGCTGGGGACAATATAATGGCTGGGGACAGAACAAGCCGTCTTATGATATTTACGAAGAGATGTTGAAAGACGGAGCTGGTAATGACCGTTTGGTTCGTACGGTTTTAGAGTATGGTCAGGAATTTCAATTCTTGGGTGAATCCCGTGCTTTTTATTCAAGCTCGGATATTGAATCCGGTTTTATGATTAATAAATACATGGATCCCTTTAAGTATGAAGATGCAGCCAATAAGGGGTATATCAATACAAACGGAGACTGGCCGACGGTACGTATTAATTTTCCGGTTATCCGTTTTGCAGAAATGTTACTTTTCCGTGCGGAAGCTTATTTGATGACTAATAAAGCGGACTTGGCTACGGCTGATTTGAATCGCATTCGTAAACGTGCCAATGTTGCATTATTGACGGGCACTGCTACTATGGCTGACCTATATCATGAACGCCGTTGTGAATTGGCATTTGAGTTTACAGACCATTTATATGATTTGAAACGCTGGTATCGCTCAGGCAATACTGAAATAAAGGCTTTGGCTGCTGCCGAATTGAATGCCCGTCCGCGCGTACGTCATTATGCCAACCGCCAGGACCCTGCTTCCACATTCGTTGTAGGTGAGTATGAGGATTATACGGATAAGATTGCTTATCAGGATTACATGATCGTATTCCCTTATCCTTCGGTTCAGATTACCAAATCTGATGGTAAATTAAAACAGAATCCTCATTATGATTGATATTTTCTCTGAAAGAGATAAAATATAAAAAAAGACCTCATTGCCATTGGTCTAATCTGCAGGGGTTGGTATTTTCGGGTATTGATCCTTGCAGATATTTCTTCTTTTTCTTTCATTTGCAAAGGCTATTCATAAAATCATTTTAATATACGGAGAGACGGCATTCCCGACAGTCTGCAGCGCTCTTCAAATATACAGTCTGATGAAATTAAAAACTCTTATATGTGCAACTACTGCCTTTTGGGCTTGCTGCTCTTGTACATCCGGTGAACTATCTCCCGTAGACTATGTAGACCCTTTTATAGGTACCGGCTTTCATGGGCATACTTATCCGGGGGCAACCGTTCCGTTCGGGGCGGTACAGTTAAGTCCTGACACGCGTGCCGGAAACTGGGATGCTTGTTCGGGGTATCATTATAATGATACGACTCTAAAAGGTTTTTCACACACACATTTAAGTGGGACCGGATGCATTGATCTTGGGGATATACTGTTTCGTCCTACTACGCTGAAACCGGATTTGACTACGGAAAGCATTTACCAGCCAGCGGCTTTTTCCCATAAAGACGAAGATGCTTCTGCCGGATATTATTCGGTTGTTCTGAAAGAAGAAGGAATAAAAGCTGAATTGACGGTAACGGCACACGCCGGTATGCACCGCTATACGTTTTCTTCCGGCAAAGAAGCATCTATTATTATAGATTTGACTCATTTGCTTGATAACGAATATATTTATGAGGCTGAACTTGAACAGACTGCCGCCAACGAAATAACAGGTATGCGCAGAACCAGGGGATGGACGGACAATCAGTACGTTTATTTTGTAGCCCAGTTCTCGAAACCTTTTCAGGCCATAGACTTTATACAGAATAAAAAGATGGTTTCTGCAGGAGTTAAGTTGAACGGTACCGATTTGCAGGCTTGCTTGTCCTTCGATAATAGTAATGGAGAGCCGGTTATAGCCAAAGTTGGATTATCCATTGTCAGTGAAAAGAATGCACGTGAGAATTTGGAAACCGAGGTGATAGGTTTCGATTTTGATGCCGTGCGTAGTGCTGCCCGTTCCGCTTGGGAACAAGCTCTCTCTGCTATTACGGTAAAAGGCGGCAATACGGACGACTTGAAGAATTTCTATACAGCCATGTATCATTCTATGGTTGTACCCAATGTCGTGAGTGATGTCAATGGTGAGTACCGCCGTCATAATATGGAAATTGGGCAATTGCCAAAAGGCAAAGTGCAATATTCTACATTTTCGCTTTGGGATACTTTCCGTGCATGGAATCCGTTGATGACTTTGATTGATACAACTTTGGTCAATAATATGATAAATTCCTTTCTGGACATTTACGAATCTTCGGGTGAACTTCCTATCTGGCCGCTTTCTGCCGGAGAGACGGGAACTATGATTGGTTATCATGCAGTGTCCGTTATAGCAGATGCTTATATGAAGGGTATTAGAGGATTTGACGCGGAAAAGGCGTTGGAAGCTATGGTAGTTTCTTCTGAAAAGAACAAAAAGGGAGCTGATTACTATATTCAGAATGGCTTTATTCCTTCTAATATAAAGAAAGAGTCCATCTCTTGTTTGCTGGAGTTTGCCTATGATGACTGGTGTATTGCACGTATGGCTCAGGAAATGGGTAAGGATGATATTTATCAAAAGTATATTCAACGTTCCCAGAACTATATCAATGTTTTTGATGGTAATACAAAATTCTTCCGCCCCAAGCGGATGGATGGGAACTGGGAAACTCCCTTCAATCCTATTGAGGTAGGTCGTGCCTATACGGAAGCCACAGCCTGGCAGTATCGCTTCTTTGTACCTCACGATGTAAGCGGTATGGCACAACTGTTTGGTGGTAAGAAAGAGTTTATTACCGCACTCGATTCTATCTTTACAGTAGAGTCGGATGTACATGGCGATTTAGTGGATATTACCGGACTGATAGGTCAATATGTTCATGGCAATGAGCCGAGCCATCATATCGCCTATCTGTACGATTACGTCGGACAGCCTTGGAAGACGCAGGAAATGACACGCCGTCTGCTCCATGAAATGTACGCTCCTACGCCTGAAGGAATCATTGGTAATGAAGATTGTGGACAGATGTCCGGTTGGTATATATTATCCAGCTTGGGTATTTATTCAGTTTGTCCGGGAAGCAATGAATTTGCACTGACTACTCCTCTATTTGAGAAAGCGGTTGTCAACCTGGCAAATAGAAAGACTTTGACCATCCTTGCCAACAATCCGAAGAAGAATGTCTATATCACAAAAGTAGAATTGAACGGACAACCGATAGATGTAAATTTTATTACTTATGCACAGTTGATGGAAGGTGGAGAACTTCGTTTTACTTTGTCCGATAAGCCGAATATGGAGAGAGGTGTTTCCTCTGAAGCATCCCCTTATTCCTATACTAAAGATGAAGTCGTTTCCATTCCCTATGTGGATAAGGATTTGAACTTGTTTATGGATAAGGTAACGGTTGCATTGGCCACAACAACCAAGGATGCCGAAATCAGATATACATTGGATGGCAGCGAGCCCACAGAGCAGTCGGCATTGTACGAGCAGCCTTTTGAACTGGACAAGACCACTTTAATAAAAGCCAAAGGATTCAAGGAAGGTCTCCGCTCAAGCAGAACATTATCCATATCGGCAACGAAAGCTGAATTAAAGGCTGCTCTTTCTGTAAATCCTACTCAGAATGGTACATCTTATAAGTACTTTGAAGGCACTTCCCAGAAAGTGGCTGATGTAGAAAAGTCACCGTTGCTGGAGTCTGGTGTCATGCCCGAACCTTCTATTAAGGGTGCTAAGCAGGAGGATCATTTCGGTTATATCTTTTCTGGATTGATAAATGTTCCCGAAGATGGGGTCTATACTTTCCAGACCCGTTCGGACGATGGCAGTGTCTTGTACATTCACGATGAGCAGGTAGTCAATAATGATGCTTCCCATGCTGCAATTCCTGCTACCGGAATGGTCGCGCTGAAGAAAGGTTTTCATCCTTACAAGCTCTATTACTTTGAAGATTATGAAGGTGAGTATTTGAGCTGGGCTTGGAAACTGCCTTCTGCCGAGAAGTTGGCACCCATCCCTGCATCGGCTTTATTTGTGAAATAATAGTTTAATATATATGCTATGAGAAAGTTATTTTTGTTATTTTTACCTTTGTTCGCTGCATCATGCGGACAGGTGAAGCAGCAGGCACCTGCACCAGAGCCCGTTAATGTCATGAGTTTCAATATTCGCTATGACAATCCGGAAGATAGCTTGGACAACTGGCAATACCGTAAAGACCGCGCGGCAAATGCCATCCGTTTTTATGATGTGGATATATTGGGTACGCAAGAAGTACTTCATAATCAGTTGGAAGACCTTAAACAACGATTGCCGGAATACGGAGTCATCGGTGTAGGTCGTGAAGATGGAAAGGAAAAGGGTGAATATAGTGCACTCTGGTATAAGAAAGATCGTTTCAACTTGCTGGATTCTGGCTATTTCTGGTTGAGCGAGACTCCTGAAGTTGCCGGTTCCAAGGGCTGGGATGGAGCTTGTGAGCGTATCGCTTCATGGGCAAAACTGCAAGATAAAGTAAGTGGCAAGGAGTTCTTCGCATTGAATACCCACTTGGATCATGTAGGTGTTGCTGCACGTCGTGAAGGTATAAGCCTTATGCTGGATAAAGTAAATGAGTTGAGTGGTAACTTACCCGTAGTAGTAACGGGCGACTTTAATGCTAGTCCGGAATCGGATGTCATCAAACACGTGACTGACCCTTCCAATCCGGAACACTTGACAGATGCACGCCAGGCATCGGCAATTGTTTATGGTCCGGCATGGAGTTTCCATGATTTCGGAAAGATTCCTTACGATAAACGTCCGCTGATTGATTACGTTTTTGTACGTAATGGACTGAAAGTTTTGAGGTATGGTGTATTGGCTGAAACAGAGAATAATGCTTTCCTCTCCGACCATACCCCTATTTTAGTAACGGTTGAATAATAAAACAATAATTATGACTAAGATATTAAGAATATGTATCGTTATGCTCTTGGCAGTCTTGCTACTGCCGGTAGAGTTATCGGCACAAAGCCGCCGTGATAAAGAACAGACCTATGTTTTGGACCAACCTTATGAGGTGACAAAGATTACCCCTCCCCAGGGCAAGAAGATAAAGAATGTCATCTTGATGATTGGTGATGGCATGAGTCTTATGCACGTATATTCTGCCTGGACAGCCAATCGAGGCAAGTTGTTTTTGGATAACTGCCAGGTAGTGGGTTTGTCTAAAACCTATTGTGCCAACAAGCTGATTACAGACTCGGGAGCGGGTGGAACAGCCATAGCTACGGGGCAGAAGACAAACTATCATTCTGTGGGTGTAGATACCGAAGGACGTCCTTTGAAATCATTGGTAGACCTGGCTGCTGCTAAAGGTAAATCGACCGGTATAGCGGTGACTTGCCGTCTGTGGGATGCCACTCCTGCTGATTTTTGTTGCCATAACAAGGATAGGGATGCGGAAGCTGAAATCGTAGCAGATTACGTTAATTGCAGTGCCGATTATGTATTCGGTGGAGGTGCCAAGCTTTTCGAAAACCGTGAAGATGGACGTGACTTGTTTAAGGAACTACGCGATAAAGGATTTCAGACTCCTCGCAGTTGGGATGAATTGGCTGGCATAAAGAGTGGTAAGGTATTTGCCGTACCTTATCCCGTCGATACTCCTCTTCCTGCTGAACGTGGCGACCTTTTGGCACGTGCTTCATTGAAAGGTATCGAATTGCTGGACCAAAATAAAAACGGTTTCTTTATGATGATAGAAGGTTCGCAGCTGGATGACTACGGACACTTCAATGACATTGATTTGCTGATGCAGGAAACACATGACTTTGACCGTACTATCGGTGCCATTTATGAATGGGCTGCCAAGGATGGAGAAACATTGGTAGTAGTTACTGCAGACCATGAGACTGGTGGACTTACGTTGGTTGATGGAGATTTGGCAGAAGGCAGAATCGTATGTAAGTTCTCTACCGGTGGTCATAGCGGTGTAATGGTACCAGTGTATGCTTTTGGTCCCGGTGCAGAGGAGTTTACAGGGATTTTTGAAAATACTGCTATCTTTGACAAGATAAAAAAACTGCTCAATTTGTAATTTAAAAAATAACTATTTCCTATGTTGAAACACATTTTATTGGTAAGCTTGCTTTCTTTTTCCACTCTCCCTTTGCTGAAAGCTCAGAGCTGTGGCAATGATGAAAAGTATCATTTGCCTTATAAAAATACATATGTAAAGGAACCGCTGGTCACTGAAAATGAGTATCGTGTGGCAAAACCTGAGACGATTGTGCCGAAAAGCTTCGAAGAAGCTCGGCAGATTCTTCCCAATCCCATTTGGGGTGGACATGACAAGGAACTTGAAATGTATTGGAAGGCATGGGAAATAGCTATCGGCAATATTCGTGCTCCTCAAGCAGGCTCGGGTTTTGTCTCAAGCTATTTGGATACAGCTTATAATGGTAATATCTTTATGTGGGATTCCTCTTTCATTCTGATGTTTGCCCGCTATGGTACCCGTTTCTTTCCTTTCCAGAATACGCTGAACAACTTTTACGCCAAGCAGCATCCCGACGGTTTCATTTGCCGTGAAATAAAGGCGGATGGTGCCGATTGCTTTGAACGCTATGATCCGGTGAGTACCGGACCGAATTTGATGCCTTGGTGTGAGATGGTCTATTTCCATCAGTTTGGTGATACGGAACGCCTGCACAAGATATTTCCGGTACTTTGTGCTTATTATAAGTGGTTGAAATTGAACCATACTTGGAGAAATGGAACCTACTGGTCAAGCGGATGGGGGACCGGCATGGATAATATGCCCCGTGTTCCGTCGGAATACAGCCCTATCTACAGTCACGGGCATATGATTTGGTTAGATACAAACCTACAGCAATTATTTACTGCCAATTTACTACTTGAGATGGGCTTTTATCTGGAACGTTGGCAAGAGATAGAAGAGTTTGAAGACGAAGCCAAAATGCTGGGAAAATATATCCATGACAATCTTTGGGATGAAAAGACCGGTTTCCTTTATGACCAGTATGCTGACGGTACGCTCTGTACAACTAAGGGAATAGGTGCCTATTGGGCTCTGTTTACTGATGTATTGGATTCTGTACAGTTGGACCGTATGGTGAAGGAATTGGATAATCCTGCCACATTCAACCGGAAACACCGTATTCCTTCTTTGTCTGCCGATAATCCCAAGTACAAGGAGAATGGCCGTTATTGGCAGGGTGGCGTATGGCCGGGAACTAATTACATGGTGATGCAGGGCCTTGTGCAGAAAGGTTATGGTAAACTGGCACGGGAGATTTGTTTGAATCATTATGCCCAGGTGTTTGAGGTCTATAAGAAGACTGGAACTTTTTGGGAATATTATGCTCCGGAAAGTGCTGAGCCGGGATTTATGGCAAGGGATAATTTTGTGGGTTGGGCAGGACTTCCTCCTATTGCTGAATTGATAGAATTTATTATCGGTATTCGGGGAGATTATGCCAAAAAGCAGATTATCTGGGATATGAATTTGACGGAGATTAACGGCATAGAACGCTATCCTTTTGGTCCCGAAGGGCTTATCTCCTTAAAAGCTGAAGCACGCCGTTCTGCAAGTGATGAACCCCGTATTACAGTAGATTCCAATATCGATTTTGAACTGTGTGTACTCTATGGTGGAAAAGAGAAAAAGATAAATGTGACATCTGGTAAGCATACCTATTAAAGAAGAAATCAATCATGAAAAACAATATGTCAAGACGCCAATTTCTGAAGACTGGCGGGCTTGCCTTGGCTGCAATGACCTTTCAGCCCGCTTCCGTATTATCTTCATCCGGGACTTTCAGCCAGAGATATGTTTCGTTGCGTCCTTCTGCAAGCAAAAGGAGCTTCATTTCGAAGGCAGTAGATGCTGCTATTGAAGAAGCAAAGCCTAAAATAAAGGACGAGAAGTTGCGTTGGATGTTCGAGAACTGTTTTCCCAATACGCTTGACACTACTGTCAGATATAGAGTGAAGAATGGCAGACCAGATACTTTCGTCATTACAGGTGATATAGATGCCATGTGGCTGCGCGACTCTTCAGCGCAAGTATGGCCCTATCTGCCGTTGATGAAGAAAGATAAGGACTTGCAGTTGATGGTGGCAGGACTTGTCAACAGACAGACTGAATGTATCTTGATAGACCCGTATGCCAATGCCTTCAACGACGGGCCGTTGGGCAGCTATTGGGAAACCGACCATACACAACATATGGTTAAGGAACTGCATGAACGCAAATGGGAGATAGATTCTTTGTGCTATCCCATTCGTCTGGCTTATCATTATTGGCAATACACGGAAGACACGTCTGTGTTCGATGAAAATTGGCATAAAGCTATGCTGCTGGTGGTCAAGACCTTTAAAGAGCAACAGAGGAAACAAGGCTTAGGACCTTATAGCTTTACGCGCGATTGCGACCGCTCTACAGATTCGCAGATTAACAACGGATGGGGAGCACCGGTAAAGCCGGTCGGCTTAATCGTTTCTTCTTTCCGTCCGTCAGATGATGCTACACAATACGGTTTTCTGATTCCTGCTAATATGTTTGCGGTTGTGTCATTGCGCCAATTGGCTGAGATAGAGGATAAAGTTTATGGAAACAAGGACTTCTCCGGAGAATGTATAACATTGGCAGATGAAGTGGATGCAGCTATCCGTAGGTATGGTACTTTCAATCATCCGGTTTGTGGACGTATTTATGCCTTTGAGGTCGACGGTTTTGGTAACGCGCTTTGTATGGACGATGCCAATGTACCCAGTTTGCTGGCTGCGCCTTATCTGGGTTATTGTTCTTTTAAAGATGCGATTTATCAGAATACCCGTAAAATGATATGGAGCGGCAATAATCCTTATTTCTTTAAAGGAAAAGCCGGTGAAGGGGTAGGAGGCCCTCATGTGGGATTGAATTATATCTGGCCGATGAGCATCATTATGAAGGCTTTTACAACGGATGATTCCGAAGAAATACGTGCTTGTCTGAAGCAACTTCGTGATACGGATGGAGGGACGGGCTTTATGCATGAGTCTTTCCATTCGGAGGATGCCGCGGACTTTACTCGTTCCTGGTTTGCCTGGACAAATACTTTGTTCGGTGAACTGATACTGAATACAATCAAGGAATATCCCAACTTATTATCCCAAATACTATGAAGATAAGATATTGGTTACTGGCTATGTCATTCATTTTTCTCTCTTGTGGGAGAGTGGCTGATGATGTAGCGGCAAACTATGGTATTATACCCATGCCGAATGAACTTGCTCCAATGCAGGGAGTGTATGTCCTGCAAGGGGAAAAAACAGTGGCTGTCCCTTCCGGGGAAGCCGCGATGAAAGTTTTTCATTATTTGGAGGATGCGTTGAAAAACACTTCTGTAACGCTGAAGGGTATTTCGGAAACGGGAAAGGCCGATATTTGCTTATCTATAGATAATTCCTTGCCCGATGAGGCCTATACATTGGAGGTTTCTTCCGATAGGATAAATATATCTTCCAATGAAACTGCCGCCGGATTTTTTTATGGTGTCCAGTCTTTGCTGCAGCTCATGCCGGCAGCCATTTATGATGGTGACCGGAAATACGAAGGAAAGATTAGGATTCCTGCTGTCAGCATTACGGATGCTCCCCGTTTCCCTCATCGTGGGGCTATGATGGATGTAGGACGTAATTTTCTGCCCAAAGAGGAAGTGCTGAAGTTTCTTGATTTGATGGCATTCTATAAATTGAATAAATTCCATTTTCATCTGACAGATGACCAAGGATGGAGAATAGAAATAAAGAAATACCCGAAACTGACTGAAATAGGTTCTTATCGTAAACAGACTCAGATAGGACACTCTGATTATTATTTTCCACGGCGTTACGATGGAAAAGAAAAGAGAGGCTATTATACGCAGGAAGAAATAAAGGAAATTGTGAAGTACGCATCCGACCGTTTCATTACGGTCATTCCCGAAATAGAAATGCCGGGACATGCATCCGCAGCATTGGCTTCCTATCCGGAACTTTCTTGCGGATTGGGAAAGACTTATGTGGTGCGTGATTATTTTGATGTTTTTGATGAGGTCTATTGTCCCAAAGAGCATACATTTGAATTTTTACAAAATGTGCTGACCGAAGTTATGGAACTCTTCCCCAGCCATTATATCCACATTGGTGGAGATGAGTGTCCCAAGAAAGCATGGAAGAAGTGTGTCCATTGCCAGCATTTGATGAAGCGGGAAGGTCTGCCCAACGAAGAAGCTCTGCAAAGTTGGTTTATCCATCGGATTGAGCAATTTGTGAACAGTAAAGGGCGTGACATCATCGGGTGGGATGAGATTCTGGAAGGAGGGCTTGCTCCTAATGCTACCGTCATGTCATGGCGTGGCGAAAAAGGAGGTATCGAAGCGGCTCACCAACGGCATAAAGTCATTATGACACCCGGCAAAAAGTGTTATTTGGATTACTACCAGGAAAGTCCGGAATTTGCCCCGTTGGCTATCGGCGGTTTTCTTCCGTTGGATACGGTGTACAATTATAACCCGCTTCCTGCTGAACTGACTCCGGAAGAACAAGCTTATATAATAGGTGTACAAGCCAATATCTGGGGAGAGTACATACAGACTCCCGAGTATTTTGAATATATGGCTTTCCCTCGTTTGCTGGCTATGTCAGAGGTGCAATGGACACAGCCGGAACATAAGGACTTCGAGTCGTTTGCCCGTAGGCTGGATAAGGAGTTTGAACGATTGGATTATTGCGGAGTGAATGCTTGCCGCAACTTCTATGAAGTCAATCAGGCTGGTGCGTGGAACAAGTCGCAGCAGACTTATGAGGTGACTTTGAACACCTTCTGTCCGGATGCCGATATTTACTATGCGGTAAATGATTCAACGGTCAACACTTCATCTTCCCTTTATGAGACTCCGATACCGTTGGACGAGGATGCAACTATTTATTCGGCAGTTTACAGAAGCGGTAAGCCGCTAGGGAAAGTGACCCGCAAGAGTTTTGCTGTAAACAAGGCAACCGGATGTGACTATACTTGTAATCCTGAAGCAGGATGGGAACACTTGAATAAAGGCTTCGGGCTGACTGATGGACGACGTGGCTATGCCCGCGACATGCGTCGCTGGATTAGCTTCTACCAGGATACTGTACAGATTGTAGTGGAACTGAAGAAACCTCAAAAAGTCAAGGAAGTGGCCTTTTCTTCTTTATGGCGGCCGGTAAATGAGATATGGCCGGCAAGGGCGATGAGTGTTTCTGTTTCAATGGATGGTCAGACTTTTATTCCGGTGGGCACTAAACGGCTGACTTATGATTTTAGCTTGACGGAAGGCACCCGTTTTCCGGCATCTCTTTCATTTGCCGAAACGGAAGCTACATTTGTCCGCTTGGAATTATTGAGTGGTGGCTTGTGCCCGAAAGGATATTTTCATGAAGGGTTGCAGAGTGAGTTGGCAATAGATGAAATAGAAATATATTAATCTCAAGAAATTATGAAGAAAATAGTTGTTCTTTTAGTTGTACTGTTGGGCTGTATGCCGGTAACGGCTTTTGCGCAGAAGCAATTCTTTTTTAAGGATGGCAGGTTTGTAGTAGCACAGTTTACAGATTTGCACTGGATGCCGGGTTCTGCAAAGTGTGCCGAAACGGCAGCTACTATCCGTGCTGTCCTGGCAGCCGAACATCCGGACATTGCTATACTGAGTGGGGATGTGGTGACCGATGACCCTGCTATGGATGGATGGAAAAGTGTAGTGGATATTTTCAATGAAGCCAAGATGCCTTTTGTGGTGATGATGGGAAACCATGATGCAGAATACTTGACGCGCAATGAAATCTATGATTTCCTCTTGAAGTCTTCCTACTATGTGGGGGCAAAAGGCCCTGAAGATATTATGGGATGTGGTAATTGTGTGATTTCTATTTATAGTCCGGAGAAGAAGGACCAGGTAGAGGCATTGCTCTATTGCATGGATTCCAACGACTATCAGCCTAATAAAATCTATGGTGCTTACGACTGGATTCATTTCGACCAAATAGAATGGTACAGAAAGCAAAGTAAACACTTTGCAGAGAAGAACGGTGGTAATCCCGTTCCTGCTTTGGCCTTTTTCCATATTCCGCTGATTGAATACAACGAAATCAGAGGTGACGGGAAAACTTATGGCAATGACAAAGAAGGTGGAGTTGCCTCTGCTAATATCAATTCTGGTATGTTTGCTTCCTTCCTTGACATGAGGGATGTAATGGGAGTATTTGTAGGACATGACCATGATAACGATTTTATAGGAATAGATAAAGGTATTGCATTGGGATACGGACGGGTGACCGGTGCGGATGCGTATGGAGAGTTGACGAGAGGAGCCCGTATCATTGAACTGTACGAAGACCAATTCAAATTTGACACATGGATTTCCACTCCTTCGGGAAGGGAGGCTGCCTACTATTACCCTTCAGGTCTGAATTCGGATGAGGAGCAGAGTATGGCTTATTTGCCGGCTACGGGAACTTCTCCCAAGAAGCAGGGCGTGGCATATACCTATTATGAAGGCAAATGTAAACGTGTTGCCGATATTGCCGCCTGCAATAAAGTGAAGGAAGGGGTGATGAAGAACTTCTCGATTGAAGAAGTAGCCGTCCCTGATCATTTTGCTTATGATTTCCGTACGTTGGTGAAAATTCCAGAAAGGGGAGTATACCGTTTCTATACTTTTTCCGATGATGGTTCTAAACTATACATAGACGGTAAATTGATTGTTGATAACGACGGTGGACACAGCGGACGCCGTGCCGAAGGGAAAGTCGCTCTCGAAGCAGGGTACCACGAGTTGCATCTGCTGTATTTCGAAGATTACATGGGCCAGGAATTGGAAGTCGGGTATTCGGGACGGAATGTTCTGGAAACCGTGTTACCTGATACCATGTTGTTTGTACCGGATTAAATCAGCGCTGGTAACTCTTTGTCTGGTACTCTTTCCGATATTCATTGGGAGAGACTTTCTTCAAAGCTTTGAATTGGCGGGACAAGTTCTTCAGATTGTTTATTCCGACTTGTTCCGCCACATCTGCAATCGGAGCATCACTGGCCAACAGCAATTGGGCAAAACGTTCCATCCTAAGGTTGAAGATGTATTTGTGGATGGATTGCTGAGTGACTTGCTTGAAACGAATCTCCAATAAACGGCGTGATAATGGTACTTGTTTCACTATATCCGATACGGTGATATCAGCCGCTATATTCTGATGGATATATTTCAGAGCGGTTTGGATATGGGCATCGGTGGTAGAATAGAAGTCGGTTGAAAGCCGGTTGATTATATTAACTGGTTGGAGCACTACGTCCTGATAAGTGGCCTCCTCATCATTCAATAGATGTTCTATGAGGGCAGCTGCCTCAAATCCGCCTCTTACAATGTTTTGGCTGATACTGGATAGGGGAGGGTCTGAAAGATTGCATATAATCTCATCATTGTCGACTCCTAATATTGCTATCTTGTCGGGCACTCTGATGTTGTTGACTTTACAGATTTCCGTAATGCGGTTACCTTGATTGTCATCGCAAGCCATGAGTGCCGTAGGTTGTGGCAATGACTTTAACCAGTTGAGCAGGGGCGGTGCTTCATAAAACCATAAGTCATCAAGGGATTGGTCCTGATAAGAATAGAAATTGTTTCCAAACCCTTGGGCTGCTATACATTCATAGAAACCCTCGCAACGTTCTTGTGACCATACCGTATCGCGATAACCATAGAATGCGAAGTTCTGAAAGCCTTTACTCAGAAAAAACTCTGCTGCCATTCTGCCGGTCTTGCGGTAATCGCCGGTGATGTTTGGAATATTGCTGAACCTTGATTTATAATCCTGGGCCAATGCGATAATTCCGTTTTCACGGAATAGCTCCACGTTGTCATCATTGTCAAATCTGCCGATGATTGCATCTGCATGCCATGTCTTTGCCCATTTCAAGACTCCTTCTATACCATGACTGTTTTTGTAGGAGGGTGGCATACGGCATACTACCCATGGCTCATGGCTTTTGGAATAGGCCAATACCCCCTTTAGCAGATTGTACGAAAAGGACTCTGTAAAATCGGTCAATAATATCAATCGAATCATAGCAGTTGACTAAATGTAACTGATTGTTACTTATACAAATGTTAGCTTAATTGACAAATATAGGATTTTATTTCTTTTTCTTCAAATCTTTTCCCTCATATTTGCAGATTGCTTCAATCCATTTTTCTTCCAGTGGCTTGGACTCGTGTTTGGCGAGGTCGAAGGCTACCATGACGGAGGTACATACGCATTTTACTTCTTGGGTTTCCGTATCAATGACCCGTTGGGCGAGGTGGAAGCTTTTGGTTCCTATCTCAGTGACGGCAGTTTGCACGGCGATATGGTCCGAACCATAAATCTGTGCGAGGAAGTTTGCTTCAATATGGACGACAACGATACCATCCTTTTCCCAATCTACATCCGGGCATACGGAAGCGAAATATTCCGTTTTTCCTAAATCATAAAAAGAGAAGTAAACAGTGTTGTTTACATGGCCGAATTTGTCGACGTCATTGAAGCGTAGTTGTATGGGCAGGGTGTGGTTAAATTGAATTTCTTCCATTGTTTTCTCTTAAACTTTGTTTATAATCGCTGCAAAAATACTATTTTTGCGTGTTAATCCGTGAACTTATATATCAAGAAATGATAGAAGACATCAAAAAAGCCTGCCAGGTAATGAGCGAGGGCGGGGTAATTCTGTATCCGACAGATACGATTTGGGGTATAGGTTGTGACGCTACCAATGAAGAAGCGGTGCGCCGTGTATATGAAATCAAGCAACGCTCTGACAGTAAGGCGATGCTGGTATTGGTAGATTCTCCGGTAAAGGTGGATTTCTATGTGCAGGATGTTCCGGAGGTTGCCTGGGATTTGATAGAACTGGCTGACAAGCCCCTTACCATAATTTATTCCGGAGCGCGTAATCTGGCTCCTAACTTGCTTGCCGAAGATGGTAGTGTAGGTATCCGTGTCACCAGTGAGGCATTTTCAAAACGGCTTTGTCAGCAGTTCCGCAAGGCGATAGTCTCTACTTCTGCCAATGTCAGCGGGCAACCGTCTCCCGGTAACTTCAGTGAAATAAGTGAAGACATCAAGTCTGCGGTGGATTATATAGTAGGATACCGCCAGGAGGAAACGGGACGCCCGAAACCGTCCAGTATCATCAAGTTGGGCAAGGGCGGAGTCATTAAGATTATTCGCGAATAAAAGGAAAAATGGCAGAGGACAAGAGGAGTTTGTTGCAGCGCTTCATCATATGGCGCGAAAAGAATATCAAGGAAAAGCGGTTCATACTGATTCTCAGTTTTCTTGTAGGTATCTTTACGGCATTCGCCGCACTGATACTGAAAGTCATCATACACTGGATACAGAACTTCCTGACGGATAATTTCAATGCGACGGAAGCCAACTACCTTTATCTGGTCTATCCGGTAGTGGGTATCTTCCTGACCGGATTGTTTGTCCGCTACGTGGTGAAGGACGACATCAGTCATGGTGTTACCAAAATCCTATACGCCATCTCGCGGCGGCAGGGACGCATCAAACGGCATAACACTTGGTCGTCCATCATAGCCAGTTCCATTACCATCGGTTTCGGTGGTTCGGTCGGGGCAGAGGCGCCTATTGTGCTGACGGGTTCGGCTATCGGTTCCAATCTGGGAACCATCTTCAAGATGGAGCATCGTACGCTGATGCTATTGGTGGGATGTGGTGCTGCCGGTGCGGTTGCAGGCATTTTCAAGGCGCCGATTGCCGGTCTGGTATTTACGCTGGAGGTACTGATGATAGATTTGACAATGTCCTCCTTGTTGCCGTTGCTGATATCTGCGGTGACGGCTGCAACTGTTTCCTATATCGTGACGGGTACGGATGCCATGTTCAAATTCCATCTGGACCAAGCTTTCGAACTGGAGCGTATTCCGTATGTCATTATGCTGGGTATCTTCTGCGGATTGGTTTCCCTTTATTTTACCCGGGCCATGAACTCTGTGGAAGGCGTGTTCGGAAGGTTGAGAACTCCCTATAAGAAACTGATAATGGGCGGTGCCATGCTGAGTATCCTGATATTCCTTTTCCCACCGTTGTATGGCGAAGGTTACGATACGATAGAATTGTTGCTGAATGGGATGAGCAATGCCGAATGGGACACGGTGATGAATAATTCCTTCTTCTACGGGCACGGCAATCTGTTGCTGATATACCTCATACTGATTATTCTGTTCAAGGTCTTTGCCTCGAGTGCCACGAATGGCGGGGGCGGTTGCGGCGGTATCTTCGCACCTTCGTTGTATCTGGGTTGTATTGCCGGTTTTGTCTTTTCACATTTCAGCAATGAAATAGAGATGACGGCTTATCTGCCCGAGAAGAACTTTGCCTTGATGGGAATGGCGGGGGTCATGAGTGGGGTCATGCACGCTCCGCTGACCGGCGTGTTCCTCATAGCCGAGCTTACGGGAGGATACGACCTGTTTCTGCCACTGATGATTGTTTCCGTCAGTTCCTATCTTACCATCATCATGTTCGAGCCTCATAGTATCTATTCCATGCGTTTGGCCAAGAAAGGAGAACTGTTGACGCACCATAAGGACAAGGCCATCCTTACCCTGATGAAGATGGAGAATGTGGTGGAAAAGGATTTTGTGACCGTGCATCCCGAAATGGATTTGGGCGAACTGGTAAAGGCCATTTCTGCCTCGCATCGCAATGTCTTTCCCGTGACGGATAAGGAAGGGGTGCTGATTGGCATTGTCTTGTTGGACGATATCCGGAACATTATGTTCCGCCAGGAGTTATATCATCGCTTTACGGTGGGAAAACTGATGACTTCGGCTCCGGCACGTCTGTATGATACGGACAGTATGGAGCGGGTGATGCGTACCTTTGATGATACGAAGGCGTGGAATCTGCCGGTGGTGGATGCGGAAAACAAATACTTGGGCTTCGTGTCCAAGTCGAAGATATTCAACTCGTACCGTGAAGTATTGGTACATTTTTCGGAAGACTGAGGACTTTTTGGTATTTACTATTTTACTATTTACAAGTTACTATTTGCCGTTCGGGGTGATGGGGCATTGTAAATCGCAAAGAAGATGCTTCGTACATTGTAAATGGTAAATTGTAAATGGGCAAATGAGTTGCCTCGCAAATGGTACATTGTAAATGGTAAATTGTAAATGAAATGGTGGAAAAGAAGAATTTGAGGATTGTATATATGGGTACTCCCGACTTTGCGGTGGAGGCTCTTCGTTGTCTGGTAGAAGGAGGTTACAATGTGGTGGGTGTCATTACGATGCCCGACAAGCCTGCCGGACGGGGGCATAAGCTCCAATTCTCTCCGGTGAAACAGTATGCACTGGAACATAATCTTCCGCTTCTTCAGCCGGAGAAGCTGAAGGATGAGGCTTTTGTGGAGGCGTTGCGTGCATGGAAGGCCGATTTGCAGATAGTCGTTGCCTTCCGCATGTTGCCGGAGGTGGTATGGAACATGCCGCGATTGGGCACCTTCAACCTGCATGCTTCCCTGCTTCCGCAGTATCGCGGCGCAGCCCCCATCAACTGGGCGGTGATTAATGGTGATACGGAAACGGGCATCACCACTTTCTTCCTGAAACATGAGATTGACACCGGTGAGGTTATCCAGCAGGTACGGGTACCCATTGCCGATACGGACAACGTGGGTATCGTCCACGACAAACTGATGCTGTTGGGCGGTCGCCTGGTGGTAGAAACCGTAGATGCCATTCTTGCCGGTACAGTGAAAAGTATTCCTCAAGAAGAAATGGCCGTCGTGGGTGAACTGCGTCCGGCACCGAAAATCTTCAAAGATACTTGTCGTATTGACTGGAACCGCCCGGTGAAGCGTATTTACGATTTTGTACGCGGCCTTTCTCCCTATCCTGCCGCTTGGACGGAGCTGGTCCAACCCGGTGGAGAATCTGTTGTGGTAAAAATCTTCGAGACGGAGAAAATAGGGGAATCCCATCAACTGGTTCCCGGAACCTTGCAGACAGACGGGAAGACCTATATCCGCGTTGCTGCCGAAGATGGCTTTGTCGGCATCTGCTCCCTCCAGCTTCCGGGCAAGAAGAAACTGAAAACGGATGAACTGTTGCGCGGCTTCCGGTTGACGGAAGGATGCGTGATGAAATAACTGATTGTCATTCAATGACTTCCTACTGCAAAACTACTGCACTCGTTTTGCAGCGTCACTGCAAACCGCTTTGCAGTGCTACTGCAACACGTTTGCAGTGACGCTGCAAAAGGTATGCAGTAAGTTTGCAGTGAGAGTTTTGATTTCCAATGTTAGGCTGAATTAAATCTTTTCTCTATATTTGTACATAACAAAGTTCGTAAACTTTAGAACATAACATTATGAAACCAATCATATCCCCTTCTATTCTCTCTGCCGATTTTGGTTATCTGGCACGAGACATTGAAATGATTAACGAAAGTGAGGCTGAGTGGGTACATATCGACATCATGGACGGTGTGTTTGTCCCCAATATTTCTTTCGGATTCCCGGTACTGAAGTATGTGGCAAAACTGTCGCAGAAACCTTTGGATGTGCATCTGATGATTGTACAGCCGGAGAAGTTTATTCCGGAGGTGAAGGCTCTGGGGGCACATGTCATGAATGTGCATTACGAGGCTTGTCCGCATCTGCACCGTGTGGTGCAGCAAATCCGCGAAGCAGGGATGCAGCCGGCGGTAACAATTAATCCGGCAACTCCCGTATCCTTGTTGAAGGATATTATTAATGATGTATACATGGTGCTGATAATGAGCGTAAATCCTGGCTTCGGCGGACAAAAGTTCATAGAGCATTCTCTTGATAAAGTGCGCGAGTTGCGTGAATTGATTACGGTTACCGGTTCGCAGGCCTTGATAGAAGTGGACGGTGGCGTAAACTTGGAAACCGGTTCGCGTCTGGTAGAGGCTGGAGCAGATGTACTGGTGGCAGGCAATGCCGTTTTCTCGGCTCCCGACCCGAAGGAGGCCATCCGTGCATTAAGGAATCTGTAAACCGTCTTCTGGATTGATAATCGACAGCTGGCAACGGCATCCTTTCCTTCGACTGTTGATGCCGTTGGTAGTTGGTATTTTGTGTGGAGATGCGTTTCCACACGTGCTTTCTGCATGGGAACATGTGGCAGGTTTTCTGCTTTTTCTTTTTATCATAGGCAGATACAAGCATACCGGATGGGTGTATGGAGCGGCGGTATACCTATTCTTGGCTGGTACGGGGTTCTGCTTGATGAGTTGGCAGCAGGGAAAGACGGTATTTCCCTTTTCGGGCAAAACTGCTGTTTATAGGGTTTGTATCCGCGAGCATCCCGAAGAGAGGGAGCGCAGCATATTGTGCAGGGTTGCCCTGCTGGGAGAGGTAGAGCTGGATACAGTTACGGGTTGCCCCCGGAATCATCTTTTTCTGGCTTATTTTCCGAAAGATTCTGCTACGGCCACTTTGCGCCGTGGTGATGAGTTGCTGGTATCTGCCCGGCTTGCTCCTCCGGCGAACAATGGTAATCCCGACGAGTTTGACTATGCCCGCTACCTGAGGCGGAAAGGTTATAGCGGCACGGCCTACGTGGCTGACGGACATTGGCGGAAGACGGGGCATGATGCCTCCCGCACTGTCAGCCAGGTGGCACTGGATTATAGGGAGAAAGTGGTTGGCTTATACCGGAGTTTGGGTTTTGAAGCTGATGAATTGGCGGTACTTGCTGCGTTGACAGTGGGGGATAAAGAGGAACTGAGTGATGATATTGTGGAGACCTACTCCGTTTCGGGAGCCAGCCATGTACTGGCACTTTCGGGGTTGCACATAGGTTTTCTGTATGCTTTGCTCTTGTTTGTGCTTCGTCCTTTGTGGAGGCGATGGCGGCGGTTGAAACCTTTGTTGCTCTTGCTTCTTGTCCTTTTTCTGGTGAGTTTTGCTTTTTTCACGGGATTGTCTTCCTCAGTGGTGCGGTCGGTCGTCATGTTCTCTTTGTTGGCGTTTGCCGGTTTGCAGCCGGAAAAGCCGCTGACTCTGAATACGCTGGCGGCAACTGCTTTCCTGATGCTGCTGTGCAAGCCGGTCTGGTTGTTTGATGTCGGTTTTCAGTTGTCATTCTCGGCGGTTGCAGCTATTGTACTTGTACAGCCTAAGTTATATGCCCTTTGGAAGGTCGACAATCGTTTCCTGCGATATTTGTGGGGACTTATGACAGTGTCCATGGCTGCTCAGCTGGGTACGGCCCCTTTGGTCATTTTCTATTTCTCCCGTTTTTCCACTCATTTTCTGTTGACTAATCTTTGGGTAATTCCCATGGTGTCACTCGTTCTGTATTCGGCGGTCTTTCTGTTGATGCTTACGCCGATGCCTTTTGTACAACATCTGTTTGCAAGGGTAGTAGAGGCATTGGTACATGTCCAGAATGAAGTGCTTCGCTGGATAGAGCATCTTCCCGGCGCTGCTGTTGATGATATTTGGCTGGATATATGGGGTGTTTTGCTCGTCTATCTGTTCTTGGGGATGGCATATTATGGCTTTCTACGCCTTACGGTACGTAGAGTCTGCTTTGCGCTGCTGGCATTGTTGGCAGTGGTTTCCTGGCATTCCCTTTCCATCATGTCCAATGCTCCCCGGCAGGGGATTGCTTTTTATAGCGTGAGAGGTTGTCCCGTTGTCCATTGTATGGCAGACAACCGTCATTCTTGGTTGGCATGTGCCGATAGCTTGCCGGATATGCCGCGTCTGTGCCGTGCCCTTTCTCCGCATTGGAACCGCCTGCGTCTGGAGACTCCCCGATTGGTTGCCGGAGATTATACCACTTCCGGCTTATCCATGCGTAACCAGATTGTCTCTTACGCCGGTAAGCGCATCTGTCTTCTTTCCGACAACCGTTGGAGAAACAAGAACTCTTCCCATCCCCTTTCAGTTGATTATCTGTATGTCTCCAAGGGGTATCAAGGTGGGATAGAGGAACTTACTTCGCTCTTTTCCATGGGCATGGTGGTGCTTGACGCTTCTCTTTCAGACTATTATCAGAATAAGATTGCCAATGATTGCGTTCGCTTAGGTATTCCCTATCTTCTTCTTTCTCAAAAAGGTTCTTACCGCATATTGTTATAAATCACAAACTTTTCGTACTTTTGCCCCTTCAGCGGTTAATACATAGGTGAAATGCAGGGCAAGATGTATAAACAGAAACGATTAATAATTTATGAAGGAGAATGTTTACGATAAAGAATCCTTCTTTGAGAAATATGGCGAGATGCTACGCTCAAAAGAAGGGTTGAAAGGTGCGGGAGAATGGCCGACACTGGAAAAGATATTACCTGATTTTGAAGGGAAACGGACACTTGATTTGGGATGTGGCTATGGATGGCACTGCATGTATGCAGTTTCTAAAGGAGCAAGCCATGTGGTTGGTATCGATTTGTCTGAGAAAATGCTACAAGAGGCTGAAAAAAAGAAGGAGTCCGACAAAATAGAATATCACCGGATAGGGATAGAAGACTATGATTACCCGTCGAATAGCTTTGATGTAGTTGTCAGTTCACTGGCTTTACACTACATTGAAAATTTAGAAGAGATATTCCGAAAGGTGTACCGTACATTAGCCCAAGGAGGAACATTCGTGTTTACAATGGAACATCCGATATTTACGGCACACGGAAACGAAGATTGGTTTTACAACACAGCAGGAACCGCACAGCACTGGCCGGTAGATCATTATTTCACTGAAGGATACCGGGAAACTTCTTTCTTGGGAGAAACGGTAGTGAAATTCCATCATACTTTAACTTCCATATTGCAGGGACTATTGCAGGCCGGATTTACCATAACCAATGTGATAGAGCCTCAACCGACTAAAGAGATGCTGCAACAGATCAAGGATATGGAAGAGGAATTGAGACGGCCTATGATGCTGGCTGTTTCTGCCGTCAAAGTCTGAACAAGCAAAGGGAGCAAAACCTGCGCAAACTTTCATAGACCAGACTTCATATACGGATTTATCCCAATGATATTATCGTGTAAATCTGCTGATAAAGGAAGTTTTTCTCAAACGCTTTTACCATTTATTCCGTCGGACGACAATCCCGTCGTTACCTCAGGAGGCGCCCAAACGGCTGCACCTGTATTCCAGAGGGGTCAGTCCGAACTTCCGTTTGAAGGCCGTAGAGAAATGGGCATGATATTCATAACCGACACATGCCCCGATCTCTTGTATCGTCTTACTGCTATCCAGCAGATAACGACAGGCTATCTCCATACGATAATCAAAAATATGGCCGAACACGGTGGTACCAAATACCGTTTTGAAACCTCGTTTTAAGGTACATTCGTTGGTACCTACCCGCAATGCCAACTGATGAAGCGAAGGGGGATTGAGATACTCCTGCTCAATAATGGCCTTGGCATGATGGATCTTATCACACTCTATCCCGACAGAACACGAACAATGAAGACACTCCTCTCCTCCCCGCCGTGCGAGAAAAAGCGAA